>Ga0157363_1001681_pt1 | contig 18777 bp, 6 predicted proteins | sample AttsexASBM1_FD_111477 | JGI IMG/M metagenome (GOLD analysis project Ga0157363, IMG submission 111477) | Fungus gardens microbial communities from leaf cutter ant in Ribeirão Preto, State of São Paulo, Brazil - Atta sexdens ASBM1 | ecosystem: Host-associated > Fungi > Mycelium > Unclassified ... | reverse complement strand
TAGAAGGCCAAATGTTAACGCTTTAAAACCACAAAAAGGCGGGAAGATATATAAAATTTAAATTGTTATTTCGGTTGTATCAAATCTAAAGCTCAGAACTTTTTTGTACACCTAATAAAAAGACAAAATGTCTCTTTACAGTTTATGCTTTATATTACATTCTACTTCTCATATTTAAAACGAAGTACTAGTCGGTCGACTATAAGTGAAAAATAACTTCTCTTCTTTCTACAACAATAATAAATCTGTGAAAAATAATTTTCTGTCTCGTAATAATCTATCTTTAATGTACTCTCTAGCAAATCATAGGTTCGAATTACAAAAATCGCTGTAAATTTGCTTTTACTGAAATCGCCACAAAACATTATACATACAATATCTTTCTCTAATAATCGATGTTAATTCGTTAATAATCTCGCCGTACGCATGCATCAAATATTGTATTATATCTTATTTAGCGCTAAAATCGCTAATAACATTCGAAGCGATTACTATATCAACCTAAAATTCTCAATTATTGATGGATTTAATCCTTTCGTTCTTTTTTTTTCTATAGGAATAATCGGGGGATAAAATATTTCATCCCGTATTGTACTCTACGTTAAATTATCACAAGGCGAAATGTGAAACATCAATAATTGATTAGCTAGTCGTTTCTCTATATAATAATGATTATCAAATAGTCTGGCAGATTTCAGACGTACGTATTTGTGTTTGTTCTATATTGAAAGTAGGAAATTCGTATTATTATCACTTTCAAACGAACTTCTGCCTGTCTGATGTTGTCGTAACCAATAATTAAAGACTTCGTTATGCTCAATTTGCTAGAACACATAAGTCTATTCAATTTCATTTCTGTCGGGATAAATCATCGTAAAGATGAATCCTTATAAGAGTCAGAATATAAACCTGTGAATATAAACCTTTTGAATAACTTAGTACTATCTTTATTTAAGAGTTCTTTCTTATGTAGACAGAGCGGACTAAACTGAGTCAAAAAGTCCAAGTTTGCAATTTTCGCAATGATTAAAGAGATATTAATTTACGATTATAGCCAAATTTTCCCGGCCTGACGCTAAATGCAAGCGCGCGCCTCACTGGGCGGTCTTATCTCGCCGTCCGCTTGCATTTGGCAGTAGGCCGGGCGAATTTGGCTATATTCATAAATTAATATCTTGTTAAATATTTCAAAAATTACATGATAGAAAACTTTTCAACTCAGTTTAGTCCACTCTATCTACACAAGAGCGCTTGGCAAAAAATTTTGAAATATTCTTATATATAAAAATTCTTCTTCAATTTTTGTAGGATTTAAACTTTTTGAACTTTTCTTCAAATATTTCTTGATATAAATCATACTTTGCATATGTTATGACATAGACTGGTCTTCACGCCTCGTGTAAAATAGACCACTTTTCATGTTTTTTGATATAAATCTTTCTTCATGTTTTCTTTGATATAGCATCTTCTACGACTCAAGCATTGATACAGTGTTAAATTTCTTTTTTAATTCTTATTTTAAATTCATCATACAAAATTAAATCGCACTGACTATCTTTTCAATTTTTTTTTCACTTAACATTATATTTAGGATTAAGAGGTGAACTTCCAAAAGGGTGAACTCTCCGATTTTATTATTGATTGATATATTACTATATATTACTATATATTACTATATTACTATATATTACTATATTACTATATATTACTATATTGTGTTATTATTGATGTATTATATTTTGATGTGCTGATTACAAATATGATCATAAAAATTACTGATAAGATCATTTTGACGGTCATTTGCCGCGCAATCTAGCCAAGTGTTACTACTCAAGTAGTATGCTTGCCACTATGTGTTTTCATTCATCCTTTCTTTGCCGAAGGGCGCATGACTTTCTACGCGAAGCAACTCCCACCCCTCCTCCTGGGGCGTGCGATTTCCTCGCAAAGCGACTTTTACCCCATTCCCCCCCTGCTTAAGAATGCCCGACTTTCACTCGAAGGACTTCTCACCTCATCTCCTCCCCCCCCTTAAAAGCGCAAACTTTCCACGCGAAAAAAAGTGAAAAAAAATTTAATCTTAAAAATGACCTTGTCAGCAATTTTCATTATCATATTCGTAATCAAGGCATCAAAATACAGTAGTATGCTGATCGACAAGAAAACCGGGGAATTCATTTTTTCAGAAGTCTGTCCGAATTAAATATCGCGGATTAAGTATCCCAGCTTTTCTAGGATTAATATTCCACAAATATTTGTACACATCGTAAAACATTCTGATTGTATCTTCCATCTTCGCTTAACATTTCCTTCCGATTTTGGTTTCGATTATTTTTCTAATTCTAGATAGTACATTTCTCAATATTCAATAGGAACATTCGTTAATGCTAAAAACACTAAGAAATTCAACTCTCATTCCATAAATCATTGATTTCTAGTTTTAACAGGACGGAAAAGTATATGCAAAGTGTATACCTTGTTGCTAGGCGCAATTCGTTATTTAGGCTTCTCAAATATATCTTACATAGCTATGACTAGGAATCTTTTAAAGTGCCAACTCTAAATTGACGTACAAAATAGATAAGCTTCTGGGTATTCTGAACAATTTCACATTACTTTCACGTGAAATACAACGAATAGTTATTAGCGAAAAAAATTTATAAATTTATAGTCCGGGAGATAACACAAATTTATCTTCATTTGTTACTACTTGAAACATAAGTAAGGCAGACCTCCCGCGGTTTTAAAAGTAATAACGTGTGGTAAGTTGTAAAAAATTTTTTTAATATGATACTTCCTAGTTCGTTTCTACTGACAGTTTACATCAAAACCGATCGGAAGATATCATTCTGTTTGAAAATTTAATTCACATGCCATACCATTTGAATGGACTTAGGGTGTTGGTATGGCATGCGAATTAAATTTTCAAATAGAAAGAGTATGGCACCTACCTTCCAATCGGTTTCTTTTTTTTACGTAAACTATCACTAGAAACAAACACCAGGAAGTAACATATTAGGAAATAAGCAAAAAATTTTTTCAACTTCAATCAATCACGTCATCAATTTTAAAACCGCGGAAGGTCTGCCATAATTACATTTTCTTCATGTTTACCAAATAAATGACGAAATAAATGACAGTTTCAAGCGATAACAAATGAAGACCAAATTAGTGTCATCATCTCCCAGACTATTAGAAAAAAAAACGAATTACAAACTATCTTCTGATTGTTTTAACTTTTTTTCAAACTGGAAATAACAATTGCTACTCTAAATTTAAGCTTCTATTATCTATTATGACAGTGACGTAACTCTTTAAAATCTTTGTATCACTTGTACACAAAAGAAAAAATTGAAACTTTATCAAGAGAAAGCGAGGAACTTTGTATTACTCCAATATTTATTGATCATGTTATTTTTAGCCAAATAGGATTTCAATTATATAATTGTCCCCTTGAAATATTTCTTAAATTTATTAATTTTACTTGTCTTTTTTTAGAACATTCTGCCTTTCTGCCTTTATACATATATAGAGGGTGCCCGTAATTTTTGGCAAAGCGTTTTTGTGTGTAGAGCGAACTAAACTGAATTGGAAAATCCTCTATCATTTTGTAATTTTCGAAATAGTTAACGAGATAGTAATTTATGAAAATAGACAATAAACTTATATAGGATGTTATCGAAATTCAAGGACATTATAACAGTATGAAACTTCGTGAAAAATTAATGAAAGTGCATTCCATTTTTTTCCGCACAATATTGCAATTTTTTTAAGTATAAATGTTTAAAGTTTGGCTAATCCTACAGTACAGTAATAATATTTTATTTATGCCTTAGTAGCTGAACAAAGTGAGAAAAATCAATCCAATTTTTATTTGTTGCTCATTTGTTGCTAAAAAGTTGTCAAAAAAATAAATGTATTATATAGGTTCTCTTAAAAAATGATATTCCGCTAAAGGAAGTTAGCAGAACAATATACATAATAAAGCCGATCTATGTGAAATAACATAGGAATTTATTGCTAAGTTGTTGCTCCCAAAATATCTTAGTTTTGAATCCATTACTTACAAATAAATATAAATAACAATGAAAAATCTGAATCGCTAGCATGTTCAGATTTTTTTGTTATTTATATTTATTACGTAGGTAATAAATTTGTAAGTAACTTAACTAAAATAGAATGAAACAACTTGTAAGATTGAGCGCTTACGTAAGTGTTGCTTTTATCTTAGTTATATAATAAATAAAAAAAAATTAATTAAATGCTAAGATTATGCTTACGTTAGAAGAATCACTTTGAAAAATAATTTGTCACCATTATACGTTACTTATTGTACTAAAAAAAATAATAAGTAACGGATAACGCGTAACAAGTAACAAGTAAAAGAAACGCATTATAAATTAGAAGTTATTTTTTTCAGTAATGAATGACTTTTTCAATATGTTACAACGTTTGACTTTTTCAACTCTAATGTTACTACGTCATAAAAAATTCACAATGTCATTATCAAATCGTTATTATAACAAGGTAATGATCAACAAAGTAATGGCGTTACAAGTAACGCATTAATTGTCAACCCTATAAATAATTATGATTCTACTGTACGATAATTGTGATTCTACTGTAAGTATACATTACATAATATTTGGATTATTTTTGTTACATTATTCATTTTTGTTACATTAAATCAATTACATTTTTTATTACAATTATTTAAATTGTGTGACCTACGTTCAAGTCTATATTCAACTTATAATTTTGCCTAATAATTGTGAAAGTAACTATGCAATTGCAATTGTAATTGTAACTGAAATTTAATATACAATTCAACAATTATTTTAATTGCAATTACAGTAAAGGAAGTGGGGTAAATCGAACCTATTTGCAGTTTTTACTCTCTATAAGGCGTAAATAAAATCCGATTGTAAAACTATTGATTGTAAAATTACCATTGGAAAGATCATTAATTCTTTTTAATAAAAATTAAATGGAGTACGTTTTAAGTCTGATTATAGTTTGGCTTTTTTAGACATCGTTTCTCTGTTTACAAATGTTCCCAGAATTTGCATCTAGAATTTGCATCTAATAGCATTATCAAGAGATGGGATCACATCTCTGAAATAATTAACGTATCATTAGAAAAATTTTTTATTGCTGTTCGTTTAGTTTTGAATTCTACTTTCTTCACATTTAACAACAAATATTACAAGTAAAATTTTGGCATCCTTATGGATTCATCTATGTCTCTAATTATTGCTGACATAGTTTTGCAGGATTTGGAAAAATTAGCAATCAAAAAATTACCTACACAATTTTATCTTCGATATTTGGATGAAATTGTTTTAGCTGCACCAAATAGTTGAATGACATAAAAAATTGTAATTCATTACATGATAGATTAATTTACAATGGAAGTTGGTACTAATGGGAGATTAAGCTTTCTTGATACAATGATATTGTTGAAGATTAAAGAATTATATTTGATAGATATAAAAAAGCAATTTTTTCCGATAAATTTTTTAGTTTTTTCAAGCCATCTGCTTTGTCACAAGAAGAATATAATTTTTTGTATTGTAGATAGAATAGTACGTCTGCCTCACTCACGTTTTCATAAAAAAAATCTAACTAATGCTATCTACATATACATTTTTAAACAATTGATATCCACTTCCTTCGATTTTCTCTGAAATATAAGAAAGACTAAAATATCATAATCATTATAGCAACAAAATCCAGAATAATATTCAAAGAAAAATTTTATAAATGTTTACAACACCGTACGTCAAATATATCCGAAAGTTTTTTACCCATAATTTCAAAATTCCATTAAGATAGCTTATTCCATCCCGAAATATACATTAAAAAATTATATTGTAAGAGGAAAAGACCAATTAGATTTAGTATCGCATCAGGACGTAGTTTACAAAATCTCCTGTAAAGATTGTAATGCAAGATTGTAGGCTATATTGGTCAAATAAAGAAAGTTAAAAATCAGACTATATGAACACGTTCTGATATTAATAAAAAAACAGGTTCCATCTATAATTATAGACTATCGTATTAATTTTAATTGTAATCTCAAATGGGACGATGTTAAAATTTTTGACAATGAATTTTCTTACAATAAGAGATTATCGGAGATGGTCCACATAAAAAGACAGAGACAAAACTTGAACAGAACGAAACTGAATCATTACCGAAATCATATCTTAAATATATCGTTTTATAATCTCTTTCTCCTTCTTAATCCTTTCTTCTTTTCTCTTCCCTCTTCCTTCCCATATTTACTCCCTACTTCCTCCCTACATTCCCGCTTATTTCTTTATTCTTCAATCTTATTTTGTTAACAATGTTCCTCTGACAATCAACTCTTGATCGTAGCAATGCTTCTTTATAATGATAATTTATTATAATGATAATTTTATTAATTGGATTGTTTTACACGTATTTTGCAATTGTTGGAAGTTTTCTTCGCGCTGATTGGGTTATGCTTTTAGAGGAATGGTCCTATCTCAGCAGAGAATAAAACAGTTGCAAAACTTATATTGGCGTTTAGCAGAACACAACAGTTTTACAACTGCAAATAATTCTGCTGAACGTAGTCATTCTGTTAAATGCAGCCATCGATTATGGCACGCGCCATCGAAACTTAAATCATAGGACAAGAAATTAAGAAAAAAATGGAACTTTTATGAAAAGTGTGATGATATTTTTTGCAATTAGCATTTCATTGCGTGGAGGTTGAATGTAGAGTCCTTATCCTATGCTGTAATTGTATTTCTTGATAAAATAAGGTAGATGAAATCGTTATAATCTTTTTTTAAAAATACAATATATTTTTTTGGAAATTGTGGAGATTCCTCTAAAAGCATGATCCAATTAGCACGAAGAAAACGTTCAACAGTTGCAAAATGAACGTTCTGCTGAACGCAGCCGTTGTTTACGTTTGACCTGATTGATGTACCATGGCTCTCACGCGTGAAACTCATATTTGGCCCGATTTTTTTATCACGAGTCACACGATATTATAGGCAAAAGGGTTAAAAACGATTAATTTATTCCGTTATAACATCTTTATATAAATCGACTTACATTGAAAACTGACTTGATCGGTGTCGAAACGTCTGTAAATTGTTTTGTTTAATGTTATTAATTTGTACATTAAAAGATTCAGTTTATGCTTGTAGCCCTTCTATTTTATAATTTTGATTGAGTTATTTTATTTTATGAATTATTTTCATTTTTGTTTGAGACCATTTTGATGTATCTCTCACCTATGTTGAATTATAATGAAAAATAACAAAACGCTTTTTCTGGTCCGATTTGGAACTATGGGTTTTAAATCGGATCATCCTCTGGTCCAAATCGAACATTCCTATTTTTGTATAATTTTTGTAAAATTTTAAAATATTTTAATGTATTTTTGTTAATATTAAATAAAAACAAGCAATTTGACAGTCGAAGATAAAAATTTTATAAAATTTAAATAAAGGATCCTCAGATAAACAAATCAAATATGATAAAACAAAGGAAAAGTCAATGTAAGCTAATATAAGTTATTCGTGTATAAATATATATAATAATTTAATTAAATATAGATGAACGTTTCAACCCTAACATTGGGTCCTAATAAAAATTTTATTCAGAAAAAAAATTAATTTATATTTTTTATTAGAAATAAAATCAATAAAACTCAATTAATCTGAGTCTAATGATTCATGATATTTTACTGATTTAATTTCTTGGCATATCTGATCGGCCGATCATCAGTATACTACAACCAGACCTATAAGTTACCTATTGTAGGTCCGATTTGGACACGGATCCTTTCTTTACTTTAGAACAAATTTTATAATAAATCGCAAAAATGATCACAAAACGCCTGATATTTTTTAATTCTACACTCTTTAATTATCTTAAATCAATTATCTTTCAAATTTTTAACATCTTTTAAATAATAATTTACAAGGATTTTCTTTTTTAAAAAATGTTCGCACAATGACTAAAAATACATATTTGTATCTGGTCTATGAATGTTATGATAGAGAACTGTCAAACTGCTGATATATGTATGGTGTCTTATGGAGGATTTTATATTATAAACACGCAAATTTGCTTAGCCATATTCATTTAAATTAAAAAGGTCCTATTAGAAATACGGTCTGGTTTAAGCCACTCTCCCCTATAATTGCAATTGCATCGTAATTATAACTACATTGTAATTAAAATAATTGTAATTACAATAATTACAATTATATTTAATTACATTTATGAATCATTTATGCTTAACTCTGATTTGAACTGATTCTCACTTTATTCCGCTAACTTATAAAACATGTTTCGTATCGATGATCGCGAAGTTTAATGTCTAATATCGCATGCATTGCACGCATGTCACATGGACGAATGACTTTTTAACCAACGTTTAAGATTGGCCAGATTTTAAATATTTATACTTAAAATTATTTTGCGGAAAAAATGGAACGCTTCCATTATTTAATTTTTCACGAAGTTTCATGCTGTAATATTGTCCTCGAATTTCGAGACTCCTGTATACATACATATCCCAGAACAAATATTTGTCTTTAAAATGACGTGATATAATTCTAAGACAATTTTTCCTTAGCCAAACTTCTATGCGTAACTTAATTTTTGAATTATAAACGAAAATATGAGCGAATTACAGGTTGCGCACAGAATGTAGGCAGAGGGACACTCAGTTTCGATCAGCTGCTTGCGACGCGTGAAACGCGTGACACGATACGCGCACGTACACGTATACCCCCCTTCTCTCTCTCTCTCTCTCTCTCTCTCTCTCTCTCTCTTTCTCTCTCTCTCTCTCTCTGCGCTTATGAATATAGACAAATGTGCTTTTCATCGTTCTTATTTAAGGATAATTTCTGCCGCTTGCTTCTGCCCTGCGGAGCCTACGTTTTTCAGATCATTGGTCAGGGCTTGTCTCGCTTGATACTTCTCCTGTAAGTATTGGCTTTAGTCTTTATGGGCGTTTCTGGCCGCAATCGTATCTGTTTCATCTTCGAGAAAATTTGATATCGATCGTCTTTTCTCTTTGAATCTCTTTGAATCTCAATGATCCATGTGCTTTCGGACAACCGCTGTATACCTACCTCTCGAATCGCATGTGCCTATGCTGTGTGTGTGTGTGTCCACGTATGTTTCAAAACACACTTGTGGCTACCACTGCGTTTACTATCAACGACGTCTAACCATCTTTAAATTATATATCACGCTAACGCTTTCTTGCGGAATATGCAAGAAATTTATTGCGGCCTCAAATGCGCTCCAGTGTGATCGCATTGCCAAACACGTTTTTCATTGAAAAATGTATTGAGCCTCAGATTGACATAGTGGATCCGAGTATGTACCAGCTAATCTGTCCACTATGTAAAAATCAGGGACTTTTCAGGAGATCACTGACTCTTGACGTTCCCGGATCTGCTTCTGTGTCTGCAGAAAATATCTTTGCACACATTGCTTCTTCTGCCGAGTCTGACTTCCTTAAAGATCTCATCTCTTCTACTCAAAGTGACTAACGTTAAAACGCAATTATAGGGTTTCTCATCTATTAAGTCGCAGCTGTCCACGCTCGAGACTGTAGTACAACGATCTCTAAGCAATCTTTCCGCGACGACTGAAATTCTCTTATCATCGTTGAGCTGAAAAAAGACCTGAAAAATGAGATCAGATTGGATCAGTGTGTGAGGACCCTCGAGGGCCCTAGACCTCCCCCATCGACAGTATCCTGGAGCGGCTTGATGCCTGGCTCGAATTTCTCGAACGAGATAAGCTTAACTCGGAGCTTATATTTGGAATCAAGGAGAGTCCATTTGAGAATTCAAGGGAGACTACAACTCCTTTCTTAAAATTGAAGTCGCCAGGTTCGTCCAGCATTCTCAATAGATGGATCGACGGGAAGCGAGCTAAGGGGCTTCTAGACGAGGCAGAGATTCCGGGATTCTTACCAGACGTGATTGATTTGAACGAGAGGCTTTCTGCTACTATTCGATGCAGTCTTGGTGAGGCCAAGCGCGCAATAAGGAAGAGATGATTACATCCCTCATGGATATGTAACGGGAATGTATACGTAAGGCACTATCCTTCTGCCTCCCCTACTCGCCTGCGCATCGGAAGTATTTGCATTCGATTATCACTGATGCTCCTTCGCCAACAGCGATTGCGCCCACTCCCCCCCTCAGACTCCTGATGGTGCGAGGTCTGTCCGCCTCGTCCTCTGTTCGCATTCACGGTAGGTGGGTGTTAACTCAAGCAACCGTCGCTTAAAAACAAAAAGTGGCTATTGACGCCTGCCTCTTTAGCATCCTTCGGTTTCTTGCGTCTGTGTCATGTGAAGCCAGTCCCTCCTTCATTTTTTCAGAATTCTCTGACCATTTTTTCAGAGCTACATACGATATAATTGCAATGTCCGAGACATGGTTAAAATCTCATGTGCCGGACTCATTTTTCGATCTTCATCGTCTCTTTCATTTGGAAGAGGGCAGGAGGTTTAGACATTTATGCGGCGTCGGAGTCACGATTCTCGCCTCGTCACTCGCTTTGTATTATGGCTAGCCTGAATACCTTCTCCTTGGTATTTCTATTAAAAAGTCCACTTTTACTTACGATTGTTTATTGTCTTCCAAAGTTCAGGCACCTCTCCGTCTTCCAGGCTTCAAGAAATATCTCCTCTCTTATTTCGCTGTAGTGATCATTAACGATCTCAACATTGATCTGAACCGAATTTCCTTTGACTCCGGCTTTTTGCATAATTTCTGCTTAAGCAATCATCTCTTCATCACCCATTTCCTAACACATCTTTCTCTCACTCCTGCAGCGATTATTGTTTCATAAGCGACCATCATTATTCTCCTCTTATAACCAGCATCCTCTTCCTTTCCTTTCTAACCTTGATCTAATTGAAATTTTCCTTAACCTCCTCGCTTATCGACTTCCTCACGCTTATATGCGATTTCCACCGCGCTATAAGCGTCAGGGATTATTCGAAATTCAACCTTACTACAATATTTTACGCTCTCTTGTCTGATTCAGTATTAACCTAACCTAACTTTCATAATCGATAAAAAAAGTTGCAATTCTAAGCATGTATCTCGCAGACATTTCGTTCCTCTGCAATCGTTCGTAACTAAAAGACCACTGGCCCCTTGGCTTGACATATATATCTATTCAAGGATGCAGGCTAGAGATGCGGCCAGACATGCTTCATTTTCATCCTTCCAAGAGATGGATGATCTTTCACAATCTATGCAACGAAATCTAATAGCTAACGCCAAAAATAATTATATATCTAACTGTCTACGGCTTGCTCCTAGCTCTGCGCGCCTCTGGTCGGAATTACACTCGCTTGGTCTCGCCAATTTCAAAACTATAGATCTCAAGCCGGAGATCTCTCTCGATTAGCTTAATCTCTTCTTTACATCCTTTCACTTTCTTGCTTCTCTTCTTCTTCACAGTCCCCACAACCAACTCTGCGATTCACTTTATGTTCCGTCCTGCTCTTTCTGCTTTTCCTTCTTCCATCTTTTGCTCTTCCTCTATTGCCGAACCTGACACCTTCTACTTTTTCCACATCACGCTATCTGATTTAATGCTGTTGTTCGAAAGTGCTTCTGACAGACCTGATAGTATAAACCTTCGTCTTATTGTTCTCTCAGTCATCTTTCATAACATCTTCGATATATTTAACTGCTCCTTCAATTCCTCTATCTTTCCTATTGGGAAACAGTCGATGTAATTCCCTTTCCTAAAATTAAAAATCCTCTATCTCCTTCTCATTATCCTATATCATTGCTTTGCATTCTCTTCAAAGTATTCAAGCATATTAACCAACTATCCCGCCACCTATCTGTGAATCTCCTTGAATTTCTCCAATCTGGTTTTCGGGCTAACAGCAGCACTCAGACTGCTCTTGTCAAATTGATAGACGACATAAAGTTGTCGAAAAGAATGGTCACCTTGCTCGTTCTGCTCGACTTTACAAAGGCTTTCGATTCCATTCCCTATAGTCATCTCTTCTCCAAGCTCAGCACCTTCCGATTTTCCAAGCCTATCCTAGCTTGGCTGCGCTCCTATCTCTCCGAACGTTTCCAACGTGTGCGCGGTTTTAACGACCTTTTCGTCTTGGAAGCCTATCTCAGCAAATGTCTCGCAGGGCTCCGTCTTTTTTTTTATTATTATTCTTCCTTCATATCAATGACTTGAGGTTCTCATTAAGACTGTAAACATCTGTTGTGGACGATTTCCAAATTTATTATCATTTCCCTCCAGCTGACTTTGGGGAGGTCATTGGGAAGATTTGAGAGGATGTCGCCGATAGACTTGAATTCGGCATGCAATGGATCAATGCTGGTAAGACGAAGGCCTCTCTCTCTCTCTCTCTCTCTCTCTCTCTCTCAGGCACAACAATTATGATCGATGGAGCGCCTATCCAGTTCACTAATAAATAACCGTATTAAGAATGTGGAGATGGAGATAGAATTAAATATAAAAATTGCCTTTCGGCTCGCCTGCGCACTCAGCTTTGTAACGCTGTTTTTTCCAATCTTCAACTATTGCGCAGCTGTCCTCACCGATTTAACCTGCCAGCAAAAAAACTAAAAAGACTGATGAACGTCTACGTGTGTTTTATCTTAAGTCCGCGTAGAGATGAGTATGTCTCCGCTCACTGGACTTGTTGTCCGCGGATGACAGAAGATCTCACCTACTGTCTCATCTTTTTCATAATCCGATCCGGAATCCCTCCTTTTTTTTCCGCTCTCACAATCCTCCTCGCAATAACTTCCAACGCAGTTCTCAAAGTTCCCTCCTAGAACTTCCAGCTTTCTTTTCAATATTCGGACTCCACTCTCTCGAATAGTCTTCCTTCTAGCCTTCCTTTCATCAGAGACTCCGCTTAATGCTTTTAAACATGCGCTCATCTGCGGCAGCGAGGGCTGACAAATGTAGTTCGCATCTCGTTCATTTTATCTTATCCTATTTCATTTCATTTTATTTTCATTTCATCTTCCATTAATCTATAACTCTAATTTAGAATAATTATGCATAACTCTAATTTAGAATAATTAGCGTTAAAGATTTTGCGTTTCGCAGATTTCCTTCGTGTCCAGATCCTCCGTTCCATTCTTGGAATGCCAATGTTTCGTGAACCTTGCAGTCCATTTCATCAGGGCGAGGAGCAACCTGAGCTGTTTCTCCGTTCCTTTTTTATATTACGCTACTTGTTGGAGTGGTGAAGGGAAAGAAGAGAATTGTGAGTGGGAGGAGGGAGGAGAGGTGGAGGAAATTGGTTAATCTTCAATAACCGAGAAAATAGTTTTCCATATTTTATTTATGTATGTATTTATGTTGTAATCATTACCTCTACTTAAATTGTTAGGGTGTTTTTGTATCTCTATGGTTTCTCTATACTTTTTTGGAAAGTATGATGTAATATTGGCTATTGGAATTTTGTCAAACAGTATTTGATGTCCTGTTCGATGTTGTACTCTGATAATGCTGATTGCGTGACGTGTTTTAATCTGACATCACGTTGGTGTTCTTTTATCCGTAGGTTGATCATTCTCCCAGTTTCTCCAATATATACTTATTCGCAGGAACAAGGTATTTTGTATACTCCTGCAAAGCTGAGTGGAGATCTTTGATCTTTAGAATTTCTTAAGAAGATTTCTTATTTATCCTTTTTTTGGGTGGTTTAAAGATAGTTCGGATATTGTATTCGTTTAATATACTAATCCGATCTGTTGTTCCTTTGACATATGGGAAAATGGATCCTTACGTCTGATTGTGTGCCAGAGACTGTTGTCTTGTTTGCTTGTTTATTGATTGTTTTGATTATGTTGCTTTTTTGTCGTTTCCGTTTTTTTGTACGGCTATTTTTAAATGATTGAGTTCTGTCTGTAGATGTTCTTTGTTAGAGATGATGAAAGCTCTATATATAAATGAATTGATTGCAGACTATTTTTGTGCTGGGTGATGGTGTGATTCGGCATGTAGATATCTATCTATGTGTGTTGGTTTTCTTGATGGCCTAAGGTATTGTCAGCTTTCTTAGAGACAAAAACGTCTAAGAAGGGAAGTTTTCCGTTTTCCTCTATGTCTATAGTGGATATTTGGATGTTGATTGTTAAAGAAAATAAAGAATTTATGGAGTTTGGCTCTGTCATGTCTCCATATCATGAATATGTCGTCTACATAACAGAATAACATTTCTGGTTTTTTGAATGTTTTTCTGAATGTTTTTCTGAAGGTCTCTTTCTCAAAATGTTCCAAAGACATTGGCAATTATAGGAGAAATAGAAGAGCCCATTATTTGTTTATAAAATTGATTATTATAAGAAAAATAAGTGGTTGTTAAGCAATACTCTATTAGCGGGATGAGGTCGGAGAGGAGGAGTTCATGAGGCCTTTATTATATTTAATGTGTCTTTTATTGGGACTTGGATGAAAAGGGATTCTACGTTGAAACTTACAAGCAAGTCTGTGGAACGTAGTAAGATTTTTTGGATCTTTTGTATGAAGTCCATTGAGTTAGTTATGTGTGATTCGGATTTTCCAGTTGAGAGATTGTAGTGTTTGTGCTAGGAAGCGGGATAAGTTGTATATCGGGGAGTGTATGGTGCTAACAAGTCTGAGTGGGAATGTTTGGTTTGTATACTTTTGGTAATACAGTTTTGGTGGGAGAGGATTTGTAGATTTTAATGTTGATTTGATTTTTACTGGGAATGTTGCTTTTCTCCACCAGAATCTTAGTATTCTGCGCGATTGTTTTAGTTGGATCTTTGTCAAAAGATCTTTGCCTTTTTGTATGCTTTGTCCAAAAGAAGGTTCTTCATCTTTTTCTTATGGTCTGTGTTCATGATTACTGTCGTGTTGCGAGTTAGCTGGAAGCACGATGATGTCCCTGTTTTGATATTGGAGGGCCAATCACTCTTGTCTAATGATGTTTGGTAGAGGGAGTTTGAACAAAGAACATCTAGATAGAACTCAATCACTTAAAAATAGCATTACAAAAAAATGGACACGACAAAAAAGACACAATCAAAACAATCAATAAACATGCAAACAAGACAACGGTCTCTGACACACAATCAGACGAAAAGATCCTATCCATTCTCTCATATCACTTTGATAAAAAAGTTCCCGGAATCATCTTTTATCATCAGATGATGCTCTGAGTCAGCTGATTTGAATTCTGTTTTTTTTTATTAAGTTGTCACATCTATCATTGATAGATTGCCATATTCCCACCAAATTTTATCACCATAGCTTGACATTTGTAAAAGTTACGCCGTCTTGAGTACATCTATCTCTGCACGTATTTTCGACTTTTTATAGTTTTAAAAATGGAGTTGAATTTGCAACAATGAGTTTGTATTAAATTTTGCGTTAAAAATGGATTCAATGGTGTGAAAACCTCGGAAATGTTGGAAAATTGTTTCGGCAGTGATACTCTAAAGAAAACAACCGTTTATAAGTGGCATGAAAAAACCGGGGAACGCGTTTTAACAGCCGAAAGGAGGAGTAATGGAAAAATCGAAGACGGCTCTGATGGCTATACCGACAATAAAGTTCCAAAAATTTCGAGAGCTGGATCAAGCGCTGGCACAAGTGCGTTGCAATCGATGGGAAATACTTTGAAGGGGACAATATCACTTTTGATGAATAAAACTTGTATTTTGAATTTTCTGAATGAATTCCGGGAACTTTTTGATCAAGGTATTTTAAAGGAACAACAGATCGGATTGGCAGGATATTAAACAAATACAATATCCGAATTATCTTTAAACTAAAACTCAAAAAGATAGGACAACATTTAAGAAATCTTAAAGATCAAAGATCTCCACTCAGCTCCGCAGGAGTATACAAAATACCTTGTTTCTGCGGGCAAGTATACATTGAAGAAACTGGGAGAATGATCAATTAATTACAGTTAAAAGGACACCAACGTGATGTCAGGTTAAAATACGCAATCAGCATTATCAAAATACATCATCGAAACAAGACATTAAATGTTTGACAAAACGACCACAATAGCCAATATTACATCATACTTTTCAAGAAAATATAGAGAATCCATAGAGAGAAGCCATAGAGATACAAAAACACCCTAACAATCTAAATAGAGATAATGGCTATAACATAAATAAAATATGGAGAACTATTTTCCCGGTTATTGAAGACTGATCGATTTCTCTCATCTCTCTCCTCTCCCGCCACTCACAATTCTCTTCTTTCCCTCCATCTTCTTTCCCTCCAACAAGTAGCGTAATATAAAAAAAGAACGACCCGGAGGAATAGCTCAGTATCAAACTGCTCCTTGCCCTGATGAAGTGGACTGCAAGGTTCACGAAACATTGCATTCCAAGAATGGATCTGGACACGGATGAAACGCAAAATCTTTATATAGAAAGCACACATGGAAGTCTCAAGAATATTATCAATAATTAGCGTTATTTTATCTTTCTTTTCTTAGTTTCAACATGTAGATCATACTTGCGAACATACACTTTTCGTTCATAATTGTAATTCACAATTCTTGTAATTTTTGCAATTCTTGCAATATCATATAATTTTGTAATGTGTACCTTTGTAATATTTGTATTTGTAATATGTAATTTTAATTTTAATAATTTGTAATTTGTAATACTGGCGCTACATCAACTTTCTCTCTACAAATACTCTACCACAAATTCTTTGTTACAATTATAGCGCTAATATGTATTAAAACTATATTTTTCTTCTCAGAGAGTTTGTTCTAGAAAAAGGCATTATCTATCTATTTATCTACCTTGTAGAAATGTCTTCATACCGCAGTTGAGCTGGAAAAAGACAGGATAATTTTGTAACCATAAATTTTGAGATTCTTATAAATCTACACCAAACAACAATAAGTTTATGTTTTTCACATCAATTGTATCACGTTTACACGAATTTTTGTCTTTCACATTAATTGTATCACTTATAACGTATCATGCACACTTGATCGATTTACAAATGAAATTATCAAATCATTATTATTAATCACGATTAATTACTTAGCGACTGAGAATTAAATCTAAAAAAGAAATTTCCTTCCTGACGAAGATTAATCGCAGACAAAATCGCTTTACGGGGTTACAATCGTGACACTTTTTCCTATGGCGTACTTATTATGCGCAGGACTACAAAGTGCACAAGCGCCGCGAGTGTCGAGAATCGAAACTTAATTCGAAATCGGTCCACTTTTATTTACGTAAAAGAGTCTCTTAATCTTCCTTCCTAGTTGATACTGAGTGTGTTGGTTATTAGTAAAAAGAATAAATGATGCTTACTGCACGGTGTTGTGATCACAAACTCAGTATCAAACTAATCCATTGACTTATTTACTCGAGTCTGTCGAGTAACATGTATAACGCGCTCAAATAATTTCAACTCGTCGAATAATTAATCGGTAGTATTTTATTGCAATTAATAAAGTTAGTAATAAAGTTAGTAAATTTTTCATTTTATCATTCAAGTGCTTGTGTATATCAATGGCCGTATCGATTTGCTATTGATGGAATTTAATTGTGATTATCGCGTGCAATATTTCCTTCTTTGTAGCAATTTTCAGTTGTTGAATGATTAATCGACAGTGATTAATAGTAATAAGCCAATAAATTCGTTCCTAAAAATCAATCAAAAGCATGAATAAATCCATGAACGTACTGATATCCGATATAATTTATAAAAGGACGAAAACTTCTGATTATTAATTGCAGTATGCAATTTCTTTCTTAGATTTAATTCTCAGTCGCTAAATAATCGGAAGTGATTAATAATAACAAACTGATAATTTCTTTTGTAAATCGATCAAGTGTGTGTGAAACGTTATAAGTACTGTTACGTCCAACGGACTCCCACGACTCTTTTCTTTTGTGGAGATCTGGAATTCATTGAAATAAAGAAATAGCTGAGAATAACGAATAAATTGATCATTTATAGCCTAGAGAAGACTAAAAATTTTTTCTTTTCCCACATTAAAAACTAAAACAAAGAATTCAGCCTCCTCGTAAATGTCGCTCCGAGATAAATTAAAAATCGGTGCACGTGCACAAGCGGTTAAAATAATAATAAATATGTCATTGGAGGCGCATAAGACCGACGCCAAGATATTTTTTAATAGTTTTGCGATTATAAAAACTCTACAAGATAATAGAGAGAGAGGGGAGGGGGAGGGAGAGGAAATACGTATACGTACGCATATCATCGTGTCACGCGTTTCATGTGTAACAAGCAGCTGATCGGAACTCAAAATCGCCCGCTTCGGACGATGCGATGGGCCATTCCTGCCTATCTTTCGTACGCGATCCGTAATTCGCTCACTAATTTTTATTTATAATTCAAAAACTAAGTTACGCATAGAATTTTGACAAAGGAAAAATTGTCTTAGAATTATGTCAGGAATACATTATTTTAAGAATAAATGTTTGTTCTGAGACCCTATATATACCATATATATATATATTCTTCAAAACGAAGCAAAAACGAATACATTTCTACAGAACTTTTTCTTATCGATAATTTATCGATCCCTTACACGTTTCCGAAGTTTTGACATTTAAATTCCAAACATTCTGTACGCGCGCGCGCACGCGTCTCTCTCTCTCTCTCTCTCTCTCTCTCTCTCTCTCTCTCTCTCTCTCTCTCACTCTCTCTTCGTGTGCGTGTGTGTGTGTGTGTGTGTGTGTGTGGTTGTGTGCGCGTGGGTGTGTGTGTGTGTGT
>Ga0157363_1001680_pt1 | contig 18779 bp, 6 predicted proteins | sample AttsexASBM1_FD_111477 | JGI IMG/M metagenome (GOLD analysis project Ga0157363, IMG submission 111477) | Fungus gardens microbial communities from leaf cutter ant in Ribeirão Preto, State of São Paulo, Brazil - Atta sexdens ASBM1 | ecosystem: Host-associated > Fungi > Mycelium > Unclassified ... | reverse complement strand
GCAAGGGGGAGGGACCCAGGGGAATCGCTTCCACATAGAAATCGAATCCTTTAAGCAAGAAGAGAAATGGAGCGAAAGTCGCTTCAGGGGGAAGGCATGTGCTCCTAAGCAGGGGGGGGGAGAGATGGAGTGAGAGTCGCTTCGCGTGGAAAATTGTAAAATATACTTTAAAGAAAATTTTTGTTTTATATAGTAGAAAAGAGACATCATTTTTCAAACTTCTTTTGTTAATAACTTTTTAATGAATGACGACGGTTAAAACTTGGTGGAGGTCATGACTTTGACAACATATGTCAAGATCAAGGTCAACAGAGTTACCTTCCTTATTCGGCATATTAGCCGAATATCTTTATTTATTCGTAAGACTTCGTAAATGTACAAAATTCCATATTGTTTTAATCATGTTTCATTCCAATAATGTAGGTTTAAAAATAAAAATTGACAATAATAAATAGACAATAATAAAATAGAAGAGCTACAAGCCAATTTTGTTAAAATATTTAATATTTAAAATAAATGAAAATAATCATTATGAAAACATAAAATTATAAATAAAACAAACGTTTCGACACCGATCAGGTCGTTATCAATGTTCGCGAATATAGATGTTATATAAATGAATAATAAAACACAAAATAAAATATAAAATCATAAAATTATATATAATTCAATAAATTAACTGACTTAAAATTAACAGTGTAAAGATTATTTACTGTCTTCTATCCATGAGTTTGTTCCGTACAGTCAATATGGTACATCCATGATATGTAATAGTATTAGTATTAATTACTGAGTAAAAATATTTTGAGTCTTGATAGTTGTTATTGTGAAATGATATTTGTCATAAATCATCATGTAGCCGATATTCGTGATATGTGAATTGACAATCAAGATTGAAAAGAAAGAAAGATTGAAAAGAAGAAAAATTGATCAAATGTGAGCAAATGATGAAACGCAGTAAAATTCACGATGGATGAAAAGTAAGCAGTGCGATAGAAATTAGAGTGTGGATCTTTTCTAATCTGTATCCAGGGACGTTGTATGATAATAAAATATGATATAAAAAATAAAAATTAATATTTTCAACATTATTATATTTATAAACATTAATGCAATTTTATCTAAGAAATTGTAGAATGCCAAACTTTTGAATGATAGTGTATATCATATATTTTTATTTTATTATAAAAACTCAAACGTTTGTTATTAATCTAATATTATAAATTAAACCAAAAATTAATCATTTTTCATTGTTCTTTTTAATACAAAAATTATCTAGCCCGGCTTTAACAAAAAGCCAGCTAAAATATGGTGAATGTATTGGAAGGAAAAACTGTAGAGTTCATTAAATATCTGCTTATCATAATCTGATTCAAAATATTACATGGCTGCTCTTGTTTCTTTTTCCAGAACGTATAAAGTATAGCCAAGTGTTGGAGGAGTGGACCCCAGTGCGTTAATTATTGTGAAAACTGTTAGAGGTTGATTGTCTTGATTGCGTTTCTTACAATGCAGACAGACAATGCAGTTCAATGCAATGAAATGTAGACATATTGTATATATATTTTAAAATATATATCTCTGTATATAATACATAGTGTTTCGACTAACGAAAAACAACATACTGTTTTTATGTAATAAATAAGGAACGTTGTTATATAAGAAAATAAAGGAAATAGAAGGGCTCGAGAGAATAGGCACTGGTACAAGTGCGCTAATTATTCAAAAACATCAATATTTAATTAAGTTAATAGGAAATTTATTAAGAGCCGGAAAAACAACGATTATATAATTCGTAACTCGATTAGTCTTCTAATCTTTTTCGATAATAATATAGCGATAATAATATAGACGCAACTTATTTTTTCAACAATGGCTAAAAGATAAAATTTTTTAATAAAAAGATATCCTTATATGAAGACAATAATCATAATATGACAATAATAATGACGATCAATTCAAAATACAGTTTACAATTTCTATATGTAAATCTAATTCTATATGTAATCCATTGTTTGAAAAATTTAGAAACATCAAAGACACGTTCTATCGTTGCCTATCCTTTTACAGCATGAATAAATTGGGTAATATTATCAGAACACAAAAAGATCCATTACCTGCGACACCGACGAGATACTATTAAAAACCATCAATCCTAGACAAATTTTCAGCGGTATAAAAAGGAGATAATTGAAGAGCGCTGACATTATCGACAATTAATATAAATTTGCTATTAACATAAATATTTGGCTGTAATATATTATAAATTCATAATTTTTATTACGTAAATACTCCATAAATAAATATGCATACTTGTAAAGCTATAATATCCTATATATTGCCGAAAAATTACAATTTTTTCTCTGTTATCATTTCTATTGATAATTAAACTTTGATGATAACATCGAAATCATAATTTTAAAGAAAAATCAAATATTATTGCGAGCTTTAAATACATATACACCGATAAATACATCTACAGAACTAATAAATCATAAATTAGTACAATATTATCAGTTTTTTACTCTATGCTTAGTGCAGACTGAACGCAAGCGTCAAGTAGCAGAACAGCAACCAACCAATAAGGTGATATTTTTACGCCACTGTAAATATCGCCTCACTGATTGGTTGCTGCTCCGCTTGCGTCCAGTCTGAATTAGGCATTAATCACTTTAATAGTTTCGTCGGTGCCTGCGACTTGTAAAAAGAACATTGTCTATAAAATCTCTTGTAAGGATTGTGATGCGACTTATGTTGGACAAACGGAGAGACAAAAAAAACGAGACAATCTCAGAACACAGGTGTCTCATATTAATAGAAATACAACAATACATTCTGTATACATGTATTACAGATCATAGATTGCACCATAGTCAGATTTCAGTTGAGAAGACGTCAAAATTTTAGATATTAGAGCGAAATTATAATAAGAGACTGATATTAAAGATGTAAAACAAGAATAATATCTAGCATTAATTTGAAAACAAGCATAGAACTGCTAAACCAAGTATATTATAATTATTTTAACTACTCTTAGTTTGTTCTTATTATAAACTTGATTTTTAAATGATCGGCGAGTCTTTATTAATTTTCACTATTTGACGATGTATGGTCAACATTATTCCGTATTGTACATATTATATTTATTATTTTATAATTTGCAGGCTCGGTCTTATTTCAAATAAATTTATTTAAAATGTACATTTTAAATAAAAAAAATTAAATAGTATTATTTAAAATAACGTCTTTTGATCTATTGCTTTAATATTTTAAATAAGTTTTTGGAATTTCTTTTATATTTTTTATTTTAAATAAGTTGTATCAGTTTTTTATCGATTATGAATTTTAAACAATTTTCTGAAACCTAATTTTATATTTTTTATTTTAAATAAATTGTATCAGTTATATTACCAATCCTATAAAAGTGATAGTGAGTAATTAAATTATAGTATACTTATGATGAAGTATTGCACGTGTGGAGTATGAGATATACCCACATATGATCCATATTTTTCACCTTATTCGCAAAGGGTTAATATTAAGTATCAATTATAGGCTGTAAGCTAAAAAAAACTTGAAACATTATATTTAGAAATGTATTCGTATATTATATAAATAAACAAAATCATTAAAATATTTTTTATTTAAATACTATTTGAAACGTTTATTTAAAATACATATTTGTTACTTTATATTTTAAGTAAGTTTTCCGAAATCTATTTTTTATTTAAAACAAGAAATAGCCTTCGAAAACTTATTTAAAATAAAAGACAAGTTATTTTTATATTTTAAATAAAAGTTATTCTATATTTTAAATAAATAAATGTATTTTCGGGCCCTGTTTCTTATTTTATATTTTAAATAATTTCTTGTGACTTATTCCTTATTTAATATTTTAAAAATATAAGTTTTTGGAATCTATTTTACGTTTTTTATTTCAAATAAGTTGTATCAGTGATTTTATTGATTCCTATATTTTATATTTTAAATAAGTTTCTGGAACTTATTTTATATTTTTTTATTTTAAATAAGTCGCATCAGAGTTATTTTATCGAGCCCTGATAATTTGATAAAAAAATCTTTAATCGTTGACTTACCATCAAGACATTTGATACTATGTGTTTGAAGTTTCACACTATGTGTTTGAAATTTCCATCGCGGATGAATTCTTTGTACATCTATATAAAAATACTTATATTCAATTTCGTAATTAAAGGCATCGACATCGTGAATTCCATCCAGTTTTATAACTAACATGGAAAAATGTATTCTCGACAGAGAAAGAACTTAGTTGGCTTCTATGGAGATTGCAACAAATAATTTCACATTCTCCTTAGTGGAAAAATTTCATTAAAATTCACGTTTTAGAACTTCGGAAAAATTTTAGTTTAATTTCAGCGATTTTTAGTTGAAAAATTCATTTTTATCAATATTTCAGAAAAATTTCAGCAAAAATTTCAACAAAATTTCAGTTCAGTTCCAACGATTTTTCAGTATATTAGCTGAAAAATTCACTTTCATTAAAAGTTTAGCAATTTTGCCGAAATGTTCTAAAATGTGAAATAATTTCAGCGAAATTTTTTCACTAAGATTTCGATCATTTTACATTAGGTAACTGTTGCATTATTACCGCTGAAGATTAGAAGATTAATCAAAACATATGATATTATATTATTTAATGATTATCGTCGTTCTTTCGTCGTTCTCTTAATAAATTTTCTATTATCGTGTAAATATATTGAGAGATATTTTTGTACAATTAGCGCACTTGTACTTAGCGTCTATTCTCTTGAGCTCTTCTATTTCCTTTATTGTATTTTTAAATTAGGGAATCATGATATTCAAATTTTTGTATATAAGAAAAATTATTATAAAATTGTTGCTATCCTTTATAAATAAAAGACAAATTTTTTTTTAGATTTTATGTAGCATCACGAAACATTTTATTTTCTCTTTCAGATTGAGTAGTATACACTTACTTAACCTCAATAGATGCGAATTTTGTCGAATAAGTACACTGAACCTCATAATAGCATCAGAGATCTGAACGTTATAACGAGATTATCTCTATTTCATTCCCAAAATTATGAAAAATTATTTCAAAATTTTAGTGGCTATTGTTACTTCCCATTCGTATTACTCATAGCGCGGAAAAGATTTTTCACACTATTTCGAGGTTCACTATTACGAGGTTTCAGTGAATATATCGTGTACGAAGATAAAAGTATAAATTTACGTACATATTAATTCGTATGTATATTTGAAATTAAAATTTGAGGTTTCTCTGATATTAAACAATAAGATGTTTAACGCGCGCGCGCGCGTGTGTGTGTGTGTGTATGTGTGTGTGTTGTGTGTGATCGATAATAAGTCTATACCGTACACACATACAAGACATTAACTTTGATAACAACAAAACGCGAATCGTTTGCACTAAATTAAATCTAACTCAAGTGACACTCCTATTTTTTTTCAGGATTGTAATTATCACTGTATAGCCCTGTACCCTTCGAGTCTCCCAACCAGGGATACTTGTTTGGACACTCTCTACACGTTTCCATATACCTATTACAATTGATAAAATATAATTACAATTTTTAAAATATTTAATTACTATTTCGTAATTTTATGTCGACAGTTGAATAAATTTCTACCTAGTTGTTGTGAAATTTGATTCGGGAGGCTTGAAGTCTAAAGCACATTTGTGTGGATTGTTACACGGTGGTCCAGGCAAAATCTCTTTTTTCTTACATGACCATCCTTCGAAATTATGTAGAGCTTTAATTGGTTTTGGATCGGTCATCCATGTTAACGCTTGCGTGGCGGTTACAAAGTAAACGTCAGGTCTGTAAAAATGGAATGTTTCTTTTCAAATATTGAAATTTTTTTATAAATATATATTTTATAAATATGTATTTTGACTCACAGTGTTACCACCCAATCGAGAAATTTTGACAAACCGCGTTCCAATTCCTTGATTTGGAACCAATTAGTATGGAAAGGCATCATGTATGGCGCTCTGTTTTGTTCGTAATATCTGTTAAAATCCTCCTGTAACCAGTCAAATACCTCTTCGGGATCGTGATTGTGAAGAACACATTGATCTAAATAAGGACAATGTCCACCTTCATAACTCTCCACATAATGCGCATTCAACGGTAATTCCCAAATACCTATAATAATGCAATTTCTTTAGAAATTACAATATCAAATATACTATTGTGTATTAATTGTATTAAATTATTAATAATTTTTTATACTCCTGTATTACTACTCCAATTGAATAGATGTGACTAACGGGATTCATAGTTCGTTTTTATTTCAAGACTATCTTAAAGACTATCTTAAGACGTTAATGTGGTTCTGTGATTGGTCATCTTATGTACTTAAGACGATCTTAAACATAAGATTATGAATATCGATTTAAATTTGTTATGATTCTATTACCTTGAAACGATTTAGTGGGACAGGTGCCCGCTTTACATTCGTGTGGGATTTTGTAGTCGAGAGTGTACGGCCAGATCGGCACTTTCAATGGCGAGATTCCTATACTACTGTCATATATGTATCCAAAGTCTTCGAGCACCTTATACTGAGTGTTGCGACCAGGTTTCAAGTAAGGCGCTCGCATACCGACGACTTCACCGGTCGAAATATTGCTGAAATGCTTTAGTATCTCGCGCATTCCGATCATCTCGCCGACCCATTCCTCGTAACCTTTATCCTCCAAACCTTTCTGGAGTCTGAAAATATTTGTCTCGTCAGCGAAATGATCCTAATGCACCCCGAATATTTACTCTACTCACGAGATCGTCTCAGTTGCAATCTCGTGACCGTCATGTGCCAGACTCTGAACCATATTGTAGTTGCAGTACTCATGAGAGATGAAGAACGTGCCTCTTAATGGGCAGTTATTGGGATTCAAACGATCTTGGGTGAATATCTTTTGATAATGATCGAAGTTGTTGTGATTTATTGCACCATCGAACGTCATTATTATCATTTGCGGCGTCTGAAATTATTCGTTGTATTTATCGTTGTATTTATCTACATTTGAATAAATCGATAGATCATCGCGAAAATTTATAGTCAAGTTTTACCTCTTCTGGATGAAGACCGCCAGGAATGATCGTGCCGTCTCTAGAACAGAAGCAGTACGGAAGTAGACAGTTCGCCGTGTCACAGCGCTCGGCCAAATCCATTGGCGGCTCAGTGATTGGTGCTGGTGCTAAAAATTAAAAGACCATTCGGTGCCAGAAGCTGCGAATGTTGCGTTGGACTCTCGCCAGAAATTATATGCTTTGACGAATAAAAAATGAGTTTAAAACATAATAATTGTATCATTAAAAAAACTTTTTGAAGACCTGCAGTTGCCTCTCTAAATCATGCTCCGTTCGTTTCATAAAATCAATCTTAACTAATTCTGTGTAACATAAAAGTATCTACTTACTGGTCTCGATGGGTCCGCATCGCGCCTCGTTTTTGAAGGTACAAAACTTACTAATGTCATCGAAGTGCAGGCCCGATGGACATCGGTTCAAGTAGGGATATCCATCGACGCACTTTCGGAAAATAATAAAGAATATACAATAATATACAATATTACGAATGTACAATCACGATATGAATAATCGTAGCGAAGATAAATAATCCAGAACTGACCAATAACGAAATAACAAGGTAATCAGAACAATACGTAAAATATATAATTATGAATATGACCTGATAAATTAATAATTACTAAATTACCTGATAAAATCTCCTGCAAGTTGCCGGATCGGCAAAATTACCATTACCTTGGCCCTCCGGACACCTGAATTCCTCGTCTTTTTTGTCCTCATCCTTCTTATTCTTTTGACAATGTACTGCAGAGAGCGATAAAAGAAAATTCAACATACAAGAGATAATAATTTTCCATTGATGCAGAAAATATGCTCGAACTTCTTCATATGTGCATAAATACATCAGGAAAGGATTTCTCTCTCCTTTTTTGCATCCTCTCATAAAAACAACGAAGCGTTTATCACACTTAATCGTAATCCTACGCGCGAGCTTACGTGGCAAAAAAAAAATTAAAATACTTTCTTTTTTATCATTTGCATAAATTGTTCTTTTATTCCCAGGCGATTACGAAGTCCAGATATTTTATTTAGTTTTAGAGGAGATCATGATCGTACAGATGATTTAATTCCTCGAAAATCGCTAAATGCTAAACCAGGAAAATGTCAAGGTTGGGGAACGCTCGGAGACACGTTTACGCTCAAGTTACGCTCTTGTATTTCAAATGAGACCGGCTGGCTGCTGGCTATCAAATGCCTACGTTCCACTTTTACTGCATTCTTTCTATCAAATGTTATTACATCCCAAGCAGCATAATTACGCTTGACAACGATGACAAAACAATGACTTTAATGAATGGACACGTTGTCCGCTGCAGTATAGTTGTCTAACAAATTTATAATGTTGCATGCAACGTATAGAATATTTAGAAACAAGCATTTTTTCGTCATAAATTGCAAGAATCCTCACATTTTCAATCTATGCCGATATATATATCGATTAATATTTGTCATTTTGTCACATATTCAACAGAACAAGGACGAGGATAGTACGTCGCGTATGCACAGAGCCTGCGTGTCGAAAACATGGGCGAGAGAAATTCCAGAAGAGAAGTTTGAGAAAGCGAGAAACGTGATTGTGGGCATTCCAATATCTTTGAGCATATGTATGTGCACAGATGAGTGTTTATACTCCTTTCGCTGAAACGCAAATGCGTTAAAAGCGTCTAAAAGGCGGAATTGCATTAGCACTACAATAAACTTCTAAGTATTAATTACTATTACTACAATAAACTTCTAAGTATTTCAAAGCTCCGTCTCACGCGTCTTCTTTTTTTCATCGCCTTTTTAAACTGAAAATTTAGAACTGCGTCAGAGACAGAAATCTGTGAGGAGATTAATTAGGAGGAGGAGAGGAATTAAATTGATAGTCGTAGAATCTTAAATTCGCTATAGCGCCTGAAATGTCAGTACACTAATAATATCTTCGATCCTTAATGTTAATTAATCCGCGAATGGATGTAGATAATTTCTTAGGAAGTTCTAAACTCGATCTTTACACTTCTTTGGTTCTGCGATGCATTATTGTATTTAGCTATTCAGCCAAGCTACAATGCATCGATTTATGCAGAACGCAAAAATCTCTGAATGCCGGAAGAGTTCTTTAGCTATTCCAGACGCGCCATCGTGATTGCATATGCAAGAGTTGCACAAGTTTTCGCGAAACTCATAACGCATTCGTGGTAAGTGTTTGAGTTAACATTATGTCTACAATTATGGAGCTTCAGTACAATCAAGGTTCTTATTTAAATATTTCACACATGATATTTCTCTTAGTAATAAACTTAAATTGGCATTGAATTAATATAACTCAATATTGAAATTTGGGCTAATTATAGGAACAGCGGCATCAGATGCGAGATATAGTGAGAGAAATTGCACGACGCATGATCGACATGGAGATACGAAGATATTAAAAAATGGTTCATAGCTCTCGCGCGAGAGAAAGTAATACTTATGAAAATATATTCTTCTTAATGACTTTATAATTGTTTATAAATGTGCGTATGCACATTTTTATTCCTTTTGCTTATAATATTAGAATTAAATCAAAATAAGATTATATTATCCTAGAGAAATTTTTTTCTTAAAGTTCTTCACATAATTTTTCAGAATTTTCAATAAATTTTAAAATTTTTCAAAATTTTTCTATATAACTTTATAACTTTTTTTTTCAAATTCTTTAGATCTTTTATATGAATTGAAACACTTTTTGGAAGGTGCTGAAAATGTCTTTCGGTAAAAAATTTTTCATACATTAATATGTATAAATATGTATAAACATATATAAATATTCATAAACACGTATAATCATATATGAAATATGTCCATATCCCTCTTTCTTTTGTAAAATTACTTTTTAGTGTAATAGAAATAAGTGTAATAGTAATGTGAAAACATAAAAAATAATTAAAGGAATAATTTTCGCAATGTTCATTTTAGAAAAAAAAACAAGTTGGAAAAATACTAAAAAAAATTGCTCATACACAATTATGCATAATTTTATATTTAACTACACATAAGTAATTTCTTTTAACTTCTTTCAATTTCTTCAAAATTGATTTTTTAAAAATAAATAATAGAAATTACCCTTTTAATTATTTTTAATGTTTTCATATTGCTATTGTTATTTTTATTACATTAAAAAGTAATTTTGCAAAAAGAAGAAGGATATATGGATAAAACATGTATGGATAAAAAAAGTTGTATGGATATATAAAATTATGTATATTTATATATGTTTATACATATTCATGCATGAAAAATTTTTTCCGGGCTATATCTTTCTTTTACATATGTAAATTTCAAAATTCTAAAATTTTTAAGATTTCTCATTCTATAATTTTCAAAGAAAATTAACAAAATCTGAAGAAGCTTAAAAATATTTTTTTTTTAGAAATCTTTATAAATTTTAAATATGAACAATTCTTAAAAATATTATGAGATATACGAATTTTTGTCATTTAAAAAAGATATGTATATATGTCTTTTCGAATTTGGTCTTCACGATTAGTGATTCCGATTAATGATCATTTAATGATTTTTTTCATTAAATGATAAGCAAGATAATTACTTTATGATCACAATTAGTAAATGGTTAAGTAATTGGTCTTAATTGGCCTCAATCAAGGTAATAAACTCTAATAAATTTCCTCAATGTGCACAGAACATTGATCAGAAATTATACGTGAAACATCTGACGTTTAATTTGATCGCTCGATTAAAAAGCCCAGCAATATCATGGAATCGGTGACCTTGCTTTCGCTAGATTTCCTGATACAGTAACGGATGTCTGCATTCTAAACAGGTGACTTGAAAAAAAATGAGATATATTTAATTCGTTACATAAGTTATATTATAGATTTCTATTTGCAAGGTCAAAGATCAGTGAATCTTTGAAATTCCTAATCTGTCTCGTCTGACTTCCTTTATAGAAATCTAATATAATATTAGCTAATTTAATACTGAAAGATAGTAATTAATTATTACTTATTTTAAGTATTAAAAGCATTGAACACAACTTTCTGTATGATTTCTATATTTCAATTTTAAAAGCACTGAACGTTTTAATACTTAAAATAAGTAATTAATCACTACTTCCAGTATTAAATTAAATTTCTGTAGAATTTGATAAAATATTTGTAATGAACTTCAAAATCTATTTCTATTTCTTTTCCATTACTGTAGGCAGCGAGACAATGAAGATAGGACAACTGCAACTCGAGAGAGATGTTCATGTTCGCGGACGTCAAGTTAAGGTCCGTTTAGTGGTAAAGTGGAAAGTGAAGGTATATACCAATACATTGGCAATGACGATGTTGCATTCACGATGTGTTCTTTCGTTCTCTCCAAAGATACAACATTTCCTTCTATCGTTCAGATGCACGCATACGTGTGTGCACTCTTTCGCTCTCTAGATATATACATACATACGTTATATGCGCATGAACTAAATCTTATGTAAACGCGAGTGAAACCACTGACGTATCGAATTTGATCGGCGCATCCATGTCGTCTTTCGATTTCTATATTTTATTTATTTATTTTTTTTTTTCGTTCTACGGATTTGAAAAATTTGGCTCATTGGGTTCATGGATTCTTATCATAGATAAAGATCGAAGAATTTTCTAAATGAATCAATTAATAAGACTATAAAACCATGTCTGATTATCTATTTTTCAATTAGACGAATATCATTCATATATGCACGTTTATTTCTGTGATAAAGTATATACAAATATGCTGCTTAATATGTTGCTTAATTATTTATTGGATTATTTTTATAATTAATTTTATTGTTGTAATTAAATATATAAATATTTCCTTATTCGCAATATGATACTATAGATAAAAATAACGGCTACGAAGAGAAAGGCAAGGATAGAAACAAGAAAAGGATTTGCTATCGAAAAACGTAATTTCGTGGGAGAAGGCTGAAATACCATCAGAAGAAAAAAAGACGAAATTAAAATTGGTCAGACACAGTTTCGAAGAACAGCGTGACTGCATAATTCAGAATGTTGAGTCCATACACACACACACACACACACACACACACACACACACACACACACAAAATTGCTACATGGCATATACGTAAATATCTACATTTTACATTTATGTTATATTAATGTTATATTCAGTGTTTGCTGAGGATCATCTGGAAATTTCATAATTTTTAGAAAGCAACTGTAATCCATCTCATTGACCTATTGACCTATGATACGATAATACGAGAGTATTGTAAGTGAACGGCAAAAGGAATTTGGTAATTGGAACCGATAAAAATTCAATCTCGAAATTTTCGCAATTTCCTATACACCACATACATGCGTGCGCGCGCACAGAAGAAATGAGATAAAAGCATTCTTATTATAATGACTTTTATAGAAACGGTCTGGAAAGAGTCTCGTGTGAATGAGAATTTCAAATAATTTCTCCTATTTTCTCACTCTCCCACATATGCGTATCTCCACATATGCACTCCGATCTTTCGAGATAGAACATCAATGGAGAGAAAAGTAGACGTAACATGAAAAAACACTGTAGGCGCGCCTACCTGCGATGGTCAAGACGGTGCAGAGTAGCGCCGCTTCCTGAAGCCTCATCGTATATCGCGTGCGACGTCTCAGTGTTTCCTAGCTGATGGTTGCGCGTTCCAATTTCTTCGCGTGTCTTTCCTCGTTCGATTCGTGCAATTCACCGCGACCACAGCGACGTATCATCAACCAACCGAATAACCGATCCACCGGGTTGATCGGCTGCCGCAACACTGCGCGCCAAGGGTACGCCGTCGTTGCGACAGTTCTCGGGAACTAGCCGGCACAGGAATCAGTTCTCAGCTCATTGGTTGACCACTTTCTACTGGAGCGGCGCGACGGCTCACCGTCGCATCGGGACAACGAGGAAAACTGTCTTTTATATCAGACACGACTGCCGCAGATTCATAATTTGCACCAAGTCTTTTCCGCTCAATTCGCTTTCAAATTGCCACGGATCGGCGTAGCGTGGCGTAACGATTTTTCATCGCCGGAAATCGAATAAATTGTGTTAACATTTCGATAATATTGGAACAGTCAAATACCAGGAACGTTAGAATTTTATGTACAACTGTTTTTACGCAAATTAGAAATGTAGTTGATAGCAACAATTTTATTTAATATTGAAAGGATACTTCTCTTATAGAAATCTAATTTAATAGTAGTCAATTTAATACTAAAAAATTAATAATGTATTTTAAATATTAAAAGCACATTCAGTGCTTAATAAATAATTTATCACTTTCTTCTAGTATTAAATGTTTGTATTAAATGTTTGTAAGGGTGCATCTTGGAATTCAATGTATGTAGCAACATAATAATTATTAACTGCATAATAATTAATATATTATTAAATATAAATTTGCACATTCTTAATAACTTATAGTAATTAATTATATATATATATATATATATATATATATATATATATATATAAAATTGTATATATATATATATATATATATAGACATTGTATATGAAATATATAAGTAATCCATTGAATTAAGTCATTCGGAAGCTCTTCGTTATCAATCTTGTAAGATACGAGCTGATTTTGTAACTTTTAATAACAGTCGTTGCGCAGCTTTTTTTTTACTCTACATAATATCTGCGCAACGACATCAACGATTGTCATTAAGAGTTACAGAATCAATCCATTAGAATCAGATACAATATTGATATTCTCTGGGATTTTAACGGCGCGGCTGCATCGCAGAGAGCCCGCTTTTTAACGAGGCGATTTAGGAACCGGTCGGAGAAATCTCGCGATCGTCGGAAGTGAGGGCTCATAGTTCGATTTTAGCAATCTGTGGTCCCTTTTTACGTTTTTCTTTCTTCACAGACTTCTTTTTTATAGAATCCTCGCGCTGGCCGGCGTGTGCAGCATTCCTATACGGATTCAAGTAGGCCGGATCGCGTTCCGTAATATTCAGCTCCTGTTTGACCAAATGAAACATCGTGATGGTCGATTTATTCAGTAAATACCGCGTCTGATTGGCGAAATTCAGGGACCAGTGTATTGTAGAATTCCATCCCGGTTGCGTCCTCAGTATTCTGTGAGTGATGTCCGGCAAATGCAGTATGATATCTCCGAAGAGCGCGATGTTCTCCAGGATGTTAGACAATGCTACGATAAATACAGTAAGTAAAAAAGTAAGTAAAAACAAGTCAATGGCATTTCGATTTATTATTTCTTATGAAATCACTATTATATTCTATCTAATTTATTTTAAATATTAATTTAATATTTTCAGATATCCACCGTACACAAATAATTAGTTCAATAAGTAAAGTATTAAGCGATATAACGATTTATCAGCACATCCGAACAGAACATTATGGCAGAATGGCATCAATTGTATCCGTTAAGTTCGTGCTGTATGAGACATATATTGTAATAGCAGAGATAAAAATATATCTTATAATATCTTATAATATTATATATTTTATCTTATAATATTTGTTATCTTTCAAATGAATTCATGAAGATTTAAAAAAAAATACTTTGAACTTTTTCAGATTTTATAAATTTTTTTCAGAAATTATACAATGAGAAATCTTAAAAGTCTTACAAGAAGAGGCTCAGACGTTTGGAATTTAGAAAAATTTGAAACTACAGTACGTGAAGTATATCACCTAGACGCGATTGAGCGCGTTCAAATCGACAAAGCGGCTAGCCTGCTTACGAGCAAATGAGTATAATTGGTTGTTCACTTACATATTGGTTGTTATTGTATTCAATCAATCATATTCAATTACTCGATAAGCATTCCTAGCCGCTTTGCCATCTTGAATTCGCCTATTATTTTGGTCAAGCAGTAAGATGCGTTTCTCAGTCATTGTCGAAAAAAATCGACGTTGAAAAATTCCGAGTGGGATACTGAAGCAAGTTTCAACTTGAACAAGTTTCAACAAGTTCCGTAACAGATACCTTGAAAATGTAAAGCTTGTTGAAGCATCAAAGAAGTGTGAACAAAGAATTTCAACGCTTCTTAAACACTTCATTGACTTTCCATTGACTCTTAGTGGTTTTCAATATTCATACATGCTCCATGGACTCTCCCCAAATGCTCCGTAAAGTGCCCAAAACACATCTGTCACATTTCCCACACGTTTAAAATTTTTTTTTTCATTAACGTTTCTCATATGCTCTTCAACACTCCGTAAAGAATGCATGGAGCGTACTGATACACTTCCTAAACACTTCATTCATTAGTACTTCGTCTACGCTTCCTAAACATTCGGCAAAAAGTATACGCAGCATTCGCAAATTCGCTTTGTGTACGCTTTCAGGATATAGAGATAAAACAATTTATTTTAAAAGTGTCATTGAGCTATACAGTAAATGAGCAAATAAATGAAGTCGTTGAGTAGTACGCGGTACCGTCACCAGGAGGACTTAGTGAGAACTAACTTCTCGATTTAAAAAACTGCACTAAGATAAAAGATGTAACATTGAAAGATTTTTCAGTTCTAATGAAATAATTTTTTGAAGTGAGCCCCTAGGGCTCCAAAAAGAAAGCATAGCACTTTTTTTTTAATATTTATCGAATAAATGAAATATATTTTAAAATATCATTTACTTATCAAGGATTTCGATTACATTTCATTCACGTTCGTCTAAGAACTCGATGCTCCGTTTATGTTCTCTAGACTAATCACGCTCCGTTCAACGTTCTGCTCGTGCTTGCCGAAGAACTTATCTATATTTTTATTTATGTTTCTTTAACATTTAGTTGATGTTTTCTTTACATTCCACTTTTCGCTTCTTACAGTTTCATTTATCTCCTTCTTACACTTTCTTTACACTCCAATTAAGGCTTTATTGACATTCGCTTTACGTTTTATTTTCATCAGGATGTGTGCTCTTGTCTAATAACCGCAAATGTCCCTTTAATCAGAGTCTAGCCATTTTTTTGATTGATCCGACATTTTTCATCCATTCCATTTAAATGCATAATGAAAATACATTATGTTTTTACTTGAAATACATGATGCATGGATTTGCTGTCGTAATATTTATGATCAGACACTAAATTTTTACGTTTTTTTAAATTTTAATCGCCAGCTAGTTATCTGCCAGAATATTCGTCAAGAACTATGAAGCTTATAGAACATCTCTATAGAGCTGCAATTTACAGTGCCACTGTAGCGTGAGACGAAGAGAGATAGCCATGATTTTTTCTCTTGCATAATTCGATGAAAAATGACATTTCAAGTGGCCAGATCATGGGGTGAAAGGGATAATATGGTGGTGTGTGTAATTTGCATCTCTCCCTGAATCTCCGTCATCTTTATCTATGAATGTCGATAAGAGACTAAAGCTGTTAAACATGAGACGATATTCATAGTCCGCTTTTATTTTAAAACTGTCTTAAATAATGTCTTAAGATGCTAATATAGTCCTTGGATTGATTTATGACATTTTAAGACTATACTTAAGACAGATTTAAATGTAAGAATACTGATCTGCTTCGCGTCGTAAAATTCATACTGAATTTTTTCTTATTTAACTTTATGTTTCTCTTTCTATAGAAAGCATACACCATGTTATCCTTTCCATCAGATTTTGATTATGGGACACTTATTATGGAATTCCGTTCTGAACCGGCGCCGAGGTTTGCTCTCTCTGACTTGTCCGAAAATAATTTACTTAATCGGAATACATGTAAAACTGTAAATTTTGCACATCATATTCTGTTGAAACGGAGAACGCGAGGAACTAAGTGCGGAAGATTCCAATATATATATATATATATATATAATATTTTTTTACGACTTTAGCGACATGAGGCCGAGCGTTGTCATGAAGAAGAATAACTTTATCATGTCTTTGCTCGTATTCGGGCCGTTTTTCTCGCAATGCATGGTTCAAATGAATCAATTGTAGCCGATACCGATCGCCCGTAATGGAATCGCCAAGTTTTAGCAGCTCATAGTAAACAAGACTCTTTTGATCCCACCAGATACAGAGCATGATCTTCGAACCATGAATGTTCGTCCGTGGTGTTGATGTTGAGATTGATGGTAACGATTGACCGCGGGCTTAGCATAGTATTTTTTTTCTTAAGCTTGTCATAGAATATCCACTTCTCATCTCCAGTCACAATCCGATGCAAAAAATCTTTTCTCTGTTGTCTTTGAATCAGCTGTTCGCAAGTGAAAAATCGCCTTTCAACGTCTCTCGGTTTCAGTTCATAAGACACGCAATTTCCTTGTTTTTGAATCATTTTCATGGCTCTCAATCGTACAGAAACGGTTTGTTGAGTTACTCCCAATGATTCTGCAAGCTCCTCTTGCGTTTGACTCTGATCTTCTTTGAGTAGTGCCTCTAATTCTTTGTCTTCGAATTTTTTTGGCTGTCCAGAGCGAGGCTTGTCTTCAACGCTGAAATCTCCATCCTTGAAACGTCAAAAGCATTCCCTACATGATTTATCAGTTGGAGCAGTGTCACCATAAACTTTGACAAGCATTCGATGAACTTCAGCCGCACTTTTCTTCCAATTAAAGCAGAAAATCAAAACTTCCCGCAAATGCTGCTTGGTCAACACAAAATTTATTTTAAACACAATAAAAATCAAGGTTTTTATATGAAACTCAAAGCGATATAAACTGAATTATTAGCAGATGTTTAACCTCTCTGAAACCGCCAAAATCAGCTGTCACTGTGAACCATTCACAACAGCTGGAGCCATCTTTAGGGAAACGGACCGAACTAATTTGTACTCCCAATAACTAATTCCACCTCTTCTCAATCTTGTAACTAACCTCCTTGTATAATAAATATTTATATTTCTTTATAACTGAATATCTCCTTTCTAACTCTGATATAGAATTTGATTTGATTTTAAATTGCTTTGGAATTATTATAACTACAGGATCAAAATAATTTCGTACCAATATTCATCAATATATCTAAATTAGAAATTATTCTGAATTATTATATATCCGGGGATTTTTGTGAAAATGGGAAAGAAAAAGACTAACAAGAGAATAGTAAAGAAAGAGATGTCATATCTCCTCAACATTCAAAAAATCCAGATCTGAGGAGAGAGGATCAAGTAAATCTAAGGATAGAATGGAGAAAGAAACTTTGAATTTCCCTTTGATAGATTCATTCTAAGTCTCCTGCGAGCTATGAAAGCCTGATAGGCCGATTTCTGCTTCTGGATACGCAGCTTTTAATAAATTTGAAGAAATGATAAATTTTTAATAAATTATTGAGCGAAAGCCGTGGAGAGAAATAGTGAGAATCTCATCATGATCGATCAAATAAGAATATTATAGATCCAAAAATTTCCTGTGGAAAAGAGAAGAGAATACTGATTTCAGGAAAAGCTATATTAGGTCCCAATTAAAAAATAGATACATCGGAGGATCGCAAGTTCATTTTTAGTCCATATAGAATCTATTGATCAATCTATTGATAACCTACATTCTATATCAGCAAAAAAGTTCCATGATTAGCTTTCAAAAAATCATAAGAATCAAGAAAATCATAAGAATCATAAAAATCATAAGAATCAAGAAAATAGAAGTTAATATAATTGGTATTAATTTTGACACTTTCCAAGGAGCTAATGAATTCGTGATAATAAAAAGAAGTAATAATAAAAAAAAG
>Ga0157363_1001679_pt1 | contig 18780 bp, 4 predicted proteins | sample AttsexASBM1_FD_111477 | JGI IMG/M metagenome (GOLD analysis project Ga0157363, IMG submission 111477) | Fungus gardens microbial communities from leaf cutter ant in Ribeirão Preto, State of São Paulo, Brazil - Atta sexdens ASBM1 | ecosystem: Host-associated > Fungi > Mycelium > Unclassified ... | reverse complement strand
TTTACCTCGAGAGCTTTCCAAAACACTATAATTAAGTTCGTTTTGCTTAAGTACTTTTCGAGGTATAAGACTTATAAGTTACAGCACCGCACCGCCGGCATTAGCATTACCCAAGATATCCGACCGACAGCTAAAATCTCTTGAATTTTGTTCAGGATCATTATCATCAGAATCATTTGTTCTGGATAACATTTATCAAGATCAAAGTCATTGGAGATTGTTCCATTTATTTTCACTTTTGTACTAAAAATTTATTTCTATGTAAAAATAAAAATAAAAGGTACAACCCTCCAATAGTCTTCATCTTGACAAATGTTATCCAGATCGTAATTCTGAACAACATTCAAGGGATTTTAGTCGTCGGTTGGACACTTTGAGTAATGCTAATGCCGACGGTATTGTAACTTTCAAGCCTTATAATTCGCAAACTTAAATGAAAAAACATTTTATTACAATGTTTTAAGAAGCTCTCGAGGTAAGCTACAAGAATATGTAATGAAAAATAGAGAATTCCTTAAAAAAAATTCAAAGTAACCTTAATCTTGACGACACAACTCAAGATCAAATTAATGGCACCTTATGTCTCTCTCGAAATCCAAAAATTTTTGTCTAAAACATTTTTCCCTAAAATGCACTATTCAAGAAACATTTGAAGTGATTGATATGACATTTTGTGTAGATATAAGAAAGAGGAGTAAAGATAATTGCTCTTTAATCTGTGTACTTGCTATGTATTTTCTTTTCTATTAATTTAGTAGAATTAAAAATATCAAGATAATAAATATAAAAAGTAAGTTAAACCAAGATTAAAGACAATCTACATTAATAGAAACGGATAAAGCAAAAAGGAAAGTGTAATATTTTCATAGATATGCATTTATAACGAGATAATCGATTGGAGATTCATTTCAAATTTTAGAAAGCAACATAACGGATGATATTATTGGCGCTGCAGATTAGATTCGTAAATTTAATTGATTGTCTTGTTCGTCTCCAATGACCGCCATTATGCATAATATTGCGCCTTGTCTATTTACGTCATAATTGGAACGTAATCGCGGAGTACCTATCGTGCACAGCGTGTTTCGTGTGATTTACTCGTTTGCGCGTAAGTGCAATGAATGTTGAGTATGCCGGATAAAGAGGTCGATCGTGGTATCGCATTAATTGTATCTGTGTCCTTGAATAAACGAATGTTCGAAACAATAGCGCAGCCGGCGGAGCAGTAATAAGGTTATATTGGTGCATCGGCCGGTAAGTGTATTCATCTGTTATGTCGCGTGACTAATTGTTTATTTACTTTCGCATTGCCCTTCGTGCGCAACCGCAAATTAGAGTGGTAGTTTAGTTAAGTAGTGATACTTTCTGTACTTAACAAAACTAATCAAAGCGAGAAAAGGAAATATACTGCAAACATAAATTTTTAATTTGTAGATATTACACACTAATGAATATCGAGCCATTCTTTTATAAATATGAAAAAAAGAGATAAAAATAATTTACTTTTTACTCATATCTGATTGCGTTTTTTCTTTTCTGTTTTCAATTCAATGTTTCAATTTTTAATTTTCGATATTAATGTATTATATGTAGAATCACAATTTTTTTTTCTGAAAGAAAAATGTTAGTTAAAATGACAAATTTCTAAGTCACAGAAGTTCCGAAGATTCTGCAAAGAAGATTCTGCATTCACAATTGAGTTAATTTTGAAGCATAGATAACTACTTAATTTGGAATTCTAAGAAAATAACTTCAATCAAACTTTGATTAATCGGCGATTAATGTATCACATAATGTCTGTGATATTTTTTTAATATAATTAATTTTGCTGTTTTACATGTAAAAAAGAAAGATTATATTATACATATTTTGCTGCTAAAAAATTCTGCTAATTGAATTAAATTAAATTAAGTTAACAAAACCAGTTAAGTTAATTCGAATTTTATCGGAGTTATTCAATATCCTTTAAGGAGAGCATCTAAAGAAATAATTAAAATATTAATATTTTTTTATTTTTTTGAAAACTGTCTTAATTCATACTTTTAATTTACATAAAATGACTTTTTGATACATCTACGATGTGTATTTAAAAATAAATTCAACACAGTCTGGAGTAAATATTACATTTTTTAAATTTTATGTATATATTTTTTCTTCTTTAATGTGATATGTTACTATTTCATCAAGTAAACTCCGTACAATCGTAGTGTTGCTCGAATGATTTTTCACATTAATTATATATATAGACAAATTAATTAAAATATATTCGCTAGTAATTAACAATTGTTTTTATAAAAATTGTATTTATAAAAATTATTTTATCATGTTTATATGTTGCAACTAAATTTATACTCGAAATAAATATTATATAAAAATAAATACAGAGTGTCGAAAGCAATGAAAAAGTATTGAACGATCGTTGTATCATGTATAGAATTAATTAAATCAAATCTCTGTCAGTGGATTTTGATAGGCTTGAAGTTTCTATTAAGGTAATTTTTGTAATATCGAAGCTTTAGACCATGCCTACAGTACCTAATGGAAAATCCTTTGGTGAGCGTTCTTCATTTCGCCAAAAATACAACTTATGAAGGTATACTTGATGTTCCCTTTTATAGTCTCCAAGTTTTTTTTTATATAGACGATAAAAGTCCTCGGATGAGGAGGAAGAAGAATCCTCGTGTGGAGGGAAAAAGGAAACGAATAGTTTATTACAAGAGTGAGAAAAAGAGAAAAAAAATTGACACTAGAAAGAGAGAAAAAGAGAGAATGAGCGAGGGAACTGCCGAGGGTGCGGTAATTGAGGATCGTTAACGCGTCCTCGAGGGAGATCGAGCGGAGTGGCTGGATTTCGCTAGGTCCCCCTGTTCTACCCTCCTCCATCCCGCCTCCAGCCGCGGTATCGCCGACCTTCATTCGTTCAAGAGTGGATGGACCTTGTTCGTCACCGGGCTGTGGTATAAGGTCAAGGTTGTCGTTCCCGGCGCGCGTGAGCGCGACCTCCGGGTGCATCGAGCGAACTGCGCGCGCATTTGACGTCTGCGTCGCGACGCTCAGCCCTGCCGTCGCTCCTCGTCGCTGCGAGCCACTGCCAAGGTCCCTGTTGGTCACGGGCAAACCCGTTATACACGGTTACTTGTCGAGAGCAACGTGAGGTCGATCCGTAGATTGCTACTCGTAAGGATTCTAGCACAGAATGTACGTTATTTAATCCTTCGTATAGTAAAGCGATGTTTTATTATTCGAAATACGATCGTGACTGGGAGAATGAAGCGGAAAATTATAGGTGTTGGCAAACAAATCTCATAAATGATGTCACATTTGTTGTTTGAATGTAACGCCGATGAATATATCTTTTACTCTGGTCGCCTTCACATTTCACGTACCTATGTGAAATAAAGAAGATGGTTCTGCAACATCGATTTCTTTTCCATTGCTCGTCAAGAGTATATACTTATTGTGAAATACTAAACATATACGCTTTAAAGTAGGAGAGGGGAGAAGTAGAAGGTCGGAAGCTGAGGGTGAATTGTTCAAGGGAGCAAGTTCAAGGTTGCTCAGTCCGGGCCATGTCCGGGCCACGTCCGGGCGTGCCAACGCAAATACGATTTCATTTCGAGAGCATTCGAATATCGAGACAACAGATTTCAGTCTTGAACTAGTGATTTCGCAGGATCCGAGTTTCACGCGCTGTTTGCATTATAATCATAATACGCTGAGAGAAAAAAGTGATTACGATTACTATAGTTTAACTACAGTTTACAGTCATTTTCGGTTCCACCTATATGTTTTTTTAAATACAATTGTAGACATAACATTATTATTAATAATAATTTTATGTCTACAATTGCATTTATTTAATTATTTAATAATTTAATAATTTAATAATGCTAATATTGTTACACTAATAACTGTAAAAATAGAACTTTTATAACCATAATCATTTTACTATGCAAATATAGTCACAAACGTCAAACATTTTCTCTCAGTGTACTACTAAATAATGAATTGTTGCAATTATCAATAAATATGTCATGTGAAAAATTTGACGAGGCGTTCAATTAATATTCTTCGCATACTTGATATACTTCAATGAGCAGCAATGTCTATTGCATCGTACATATGTACAGTATCGATATTACGAAAGCGATATCAAGTTTTCAAAGCAATCGCAATCGTGTCATTGCATATCAGTGACCATCCGTGTTATTATTCTGCGTCAGTGAATTATTATGTAGTAATGATATTTTCAGAATATTTTCTTACGAAATGCCTATTTAACAACTTGCAAAAAGTTAGCATATGATAATTTATTTGAATTTGAAATAGTTGTCTGTTTGATAAATTCTCAGATATTTCTTTGAAATATTTCTTGAAAAAAAATTTTTTAAGTTAAATTAAATATTTTTTCAATTAAATTAATACATTTTTAGAAAAATAATATTTTTGCTTTCTTGGACATTAAATTTTCTTGAAATTTTTTAAATTGACACGTAACATTTTTCAATTTGATTTTTATTTCATAAACGATTTTTATTTCAATAAACGAGATCTTATCAATTTTATTTTCTCAAAAGACGCGCCCCTTTAAGAATATAATTCCTTCTAATATGCTCCGTTACGGATATAGTCCGCCCCTTCTAGGCGTTGACGTTTTTCCTTGGACCTGGAAAATCCATTCGCCCTCTTTTCCTATTTTCCGCGTGGGACGTGCATTCAAGCGCGATAACCTTGAACTTCATCACTTCTTTCGCTTCTTCTCTCTCTATCACATCGCTTCTCTCTCTCTCGCCTGCGAACCGCTGACGTCACGGTTATCGACCTAAAATCTCGAGGCTACATCTATACCTATCCCACGTGGGCGCATCAACGCACGTATATGTCACTCGTATTATCATTGTGATGTGCAACATACGAATGATACATAAAGCTGATTTACTCTAGTTAGACTTATTGTGTATACTATTCATACAGAGCTTAGATTTAATCTTGTATTTCGCTCTAAATACAGCTAAACTACTATATGATGCATTTAGCAAGAAGAATCTTAAGTATATTCGCAAACTTTAACTTTCTGTTATAGAATCAAGAAACTCATATATAACTAATATAGTAAATGAAGAAGTAATATTTCTTTTAAGATCATAATCTATAGTTAAAATTTAAATTAATCTTCGACTATCCTTTTTCCGTGTATTTTATATAAACACAATGAATATATTATTTGACAGTGTCGCATATATATATATATACTTTTTTGTCTTGCAATCTTTTTTGTCAAGCTATATTAATCAAACGATTGTGAAAGACTGCTGCAATTCATTAATCGTTTTAGAAATATAAATATGTATTTTTTACTTATAACCAACTCATAAATTTATTTTGGACATCTTGGTGGGTGGGAAGATACTTTGACTTTTTTATAAGGAAACGATTTAAAAATTGGTGAAGGACACGAAGTATACTATTTCATTCTTTGACTATTCGAATCGAGAAATATTTCATTATGACATAAGGGCAGCTTGGTATAACTTATAAAAGGAATTAGGATATATAGTTTCCCAAAACGTTTTTTCGTACATTACATAATTTATAAGATACAAGCTAACATCGCTAGGTTACGGTCGTTAATATATATCCCTAGTTTCCATTATAGCCGATTATGACCTAAAAGGTGGGTTGCGCGGTCGTTACCGCTTTTCAATCTTCTAATTCAATAGTGTTAACTTCTTTACGACCTTCGAGATGATGAGTTAATTTACAGTTTTCTCACTCCATACACTGAAAAAAAAATATAGTCAATTTTAATAAATATTTAGTTGAATACTAAATATTTGCCAACTAAATATTTATTAAATATAAAGATATATTTATTTGATACAAGAAATGTTAATTTAATTTAACAATAATTTTTTTACTTACTGTAAATAAATGTTTAGTTGGCAGTATTGAATTAAATACTTATTAAAATTAACTATATTTTTTTCTCAGTGTAGATATATTATTAGATATATCTTCAATAATTTTAAAAGAACTTTTTTAAAATCTATTTTTACAAAATTGAATTAATCAGAAAGTACAGTTTTTATAAGAATGTATAACGTATTATTTTCGTTCGTGAACTGGCGTGCAAACGGAACATTTTCTTGACGTTATATCGATCGACGTGATCTTTGCGAGATTTGTACGTATTTCGTGATTACATTTGCCTTCCGAGTATACGTATCCAAGGCCGATTTCTCATTGAGCAGCTGTATTAATAGTAGTCGTCATCGTTTAAAATCACGCGGTTGAAATACGGAAATGCCTATAAATTTTGGAAAAATTTGCGACATCATGCATTCACGCTAAACGTAAAAATTTTTAAGAAGTCTAGAAATGCAAACTGGTTTAAACACAGTATCATATACGCACACATAAAACACATAGCGAGCTTTTGAAATTTTGTAATATAATGTAAAAAAAAAAGTGTGAAAAGCAATTTATATAAATATTTTTACGGAAACGCTAATCTTTCAAATTATTTTATAAAGTAATCTCAGAAAATTACATTTTTAATATTGAGAAAATATCGATGATTTTCCTTGAGTCTGTCAACTTTGTAATTTCATTCTTAATTCATGAATATATTTCCATGATATATTTCCAAGGAGATTCGTGTTCTCTTGTAAGTTAGAATTACAAGATTACATCTACCGTAATAACGTTTTAAAAGAAAGAATAATCTTATACATATTTTTTTTATTTTGCGAGAAAATGATTTATAAATGGATAAAGCAGAGGCCAAAGCGTATGTCCGTACTTTAAAACTAAAACTGGAGCCAAGGATATCGAAACTTTTACTAGCATAAGGAGAGAGTAAACCAAGTGCAATATCGCGCTTTTGTCCTTGATAGATTCTGCTATAACTTCTAAAATTATTTGTAAAATTATTTGTAGAATTATTTATGTAATTTGTGATGATGCATATCACGATGTTTCTTTTAGAAATTAATTTGATAGTTGACTTATCGTTGACTATCGTTATTTAACGTTCAATGTTTTATAGAAAGCAATAATATTTCATAGAGAACAATAATGATATTTTTTACGATTTTTCTATTGTTGTTTTATCGAAAGTTGAACAGATATTTATGAAAGTCATAAAAACCCAAGGACGATATTTCGAAATAAGATTTGCTCATTTTCACAGTTGTTAAATTCTCTTACGATTACACATTTTAAGTCTAGTTAACGTTTCAAAATGGCTCAATCATTGTCTTTCTTTAGAAAGTAAACTAACTTGCTAATAATTTTCAAGATCCTTGAAAGTTTATCTGGAAAAATTACAAAACTTTTTCACTTCTATAACGAACAATGATTTTACTATTGGAGCTCATAAGGTTAAATAGTATTCACTATAGCGTTTTTATGTATCTCCTGTGAGTTATTGGCTTCACATTGTCATAAGTGATGATAAATTTAGCAATTTACATTAGATATCTTTTACTTGTATAACATATTATTTTGCTCTAAACATAAGTCTATGATAAAAGAATGATTCTTTTCACTTTCGTTGAAGCAAGCAAGAAATGTATGTTACCGGGTTAGCAGGCCATTGGCCGTGTTCCACTTTCTCATCTCCTTTCGCTCTTCGAGAGAGGACGATGCCACATATACCTTGAATGTTTCGTGATCGAAGGAAAAGAAAACTATTTCCTTACTAATATTATTTATAATACTTCATGATGTAAATATACTCAAAGCGTTATAGTTTAATATATTCTTTAAGTAGTTCACTAAAATTTTCCTTAAGATAGATAGATAGCTGGAAAAAATGAGAAATTGATAATTTATCGATATCACGAATTAGTCTGAGCTTTTAGTTCCAAAATATATGTCGCTTCGCAACATAACATCATTTCCTGCTATAGCCAGATCGCGTATAATATTAACGAGATAGAAAGCGATTCAGCTTTTGCCATTTGAAGAACAAGCGTAGTTAGTAAGAGTGTACTTGGATTCATGACGAGTTCACGAATCACCGTGAGTGTGAAAGAGATAGGTAGATTCTTTGTCCCATCAGACGACCTAGAAACCCGATTCTTTCCCCCTTTCCCGATTTACAAGAGCATACGTGCGTACGTCCGCTCATCTGGACTCGTTGGTGATGGCCGATATCAGCATCGTAGCAGGGAAAGTTAACTGGTCGAAGTGATGAGGAGAAAGTGAAAGCTATTTCCGGGATATAGTAAGCGCTGGCAAACTCGAAACGACATTGCGAAGGTGGACTGATATTAACGATCGTCTGATTATGGCGATTAGCAAACACCTACGACTTTCTTTGATTCCAGTTCTAATGGAGTTGACAAAAAACATTGTATGGTATACACATAGAATTTACAATAATCTCTGTTGAGAGCAAAAATAAAAATTTCTGAATGATAAATGATAATAAAGTATAATATCAATTGGTGATTAAAGTATAAAATCAATTGGTGATTAATTATATTGTCTCTTAGATTTGAGTTATTTAGGTTTCATAAATTTATGGGTATATAAATAATAGATTTTTATATATAAATTTTATTGCAAATTTTATATTAACAGAAAAACTTTTTTGGTACATAAGGAAAAGTAGTAAATATTTTATTAAATACATATATTTGTTTTTTCTAATAGTTCGTAAAATTTATAATATAAGCGAGCCGCTTGCAGTTATTGTCAATCATTCAGTAAATCCTGTATTAACAATAGTAAATACATAAACCTGTGAAACGATGGCATGCAAGGACCACTCTCAGAATGATCTCGTAAAAGCGGAAATATTGCACAGCATTCGTCAACGTATAGAGAAATCGTCTTATACGTGAAGTCGTCCCTGACAATTATTGATTTGACCTTAAGAAGTTTCTTCTTGTCGAAGGTTGATGTAATTTCATGGTAATTTCAAAGGGTTTTTGAAATTTTCTTTTTTTTTCTTTTATATCTTCAATATTTATTGTCTATAAATCAACTGATTTAAAGGGTCAAAGATCAATGATTTTGTTTTTTTATTACAAACAAAGAGTATTATTAAGAAGTGTACGAAGTTCTGTATGTATTTATCTCATCACAGTATCATATATATGGAATCGAGGTAGATTCTGCCACTCCTTTGGAAAGAATTTCTCTCGCAAGACAAACATAAAAGCAACGATGTTCATGGCAACGTTCACTTTCCCATTTGGCAGAACAAATTGTGTCGTTGGAAACCGGGTCGATGGCAATATCGCAGAGAAAGTGAGAGTACAATCAAGCCGCATTCGAGCGTGATGCAGCTGTTATTTAAATAATCGTATTCACTCGCGTTTTCTCGATGTCTCAGCATATCGAAGTGAAAGGTGTTAAACGAAGAAGCGTCGCCAGATCAAAATGCGGCAAGTCTTCCGAGATTTCGACATTCAATGTAGAGAGTATTCGTTATTCTATCGCCAATCGCGTAAATATATTTTAATTATATAATTTTAACTTATTTTGCAATACAAGTGATTCAATATATATATATATATGTATATATTCTGAGATCCTTTCTAAATGTAGTAATTTATTTAAAAATACACGTAATATGAAGTAATAAATTACGAGAGAAAGAAATTAAATATTATACGTAAATTTACATAAATATATATAAGTTATCTTAAGACTTAAAGATCTATTTACGTAAAATGTCGATTGTGTGCGTGGCGAAAGCGATGAATTTCAATAGTGTATCGTTCCTGAAGCTTTCCCATATATACATATATGTATATATCTGACTTTCGATATGCTCGCGTCTCTCAAGCCTTTCTGGAGAAAGAGCACAAGATACGATATTCTGTTTCCACTGCGAATCGCGTGACCTGTTCACCCACTTTGAAGTTAGTTTACATCCCATTGTTCAACAAACATACAACCAAGTTGCTCGACATACCTGTTTTGCGCGCGAATTATTCAGTCGGTGGCACGACTTAATAATCGAGATATTCGTATCAAGCTAGCAACAGCTAGCAATATCATCATTCAATTTACATTATAAAAAATATATATAATTATATTGTTCCCTTATATATTCCTTTCAAAATAACTGGCATAACTTAAAAAATATGATTTTTTAAAATTATTATCATGAATGAATTATAAAATACACTCTATATTGAAAAAAATTTCTGATTAGAAATGAATGAATCAGAAGATTTTGATTATATCAATTAGAATTCTAGTTATTTCATTAGAATTACAATAGATTTAATCAGAAAATTCTGTGATTTGTCTATTTTCAACAGAATTCTAGTTAATGCAACTTGCAGATTTCTTTTTTTCAGTGTATTATTCATTGTAAATGACCTAACTTAATTTCACAGTCCGTTATTCAAATAACATTTATAATGATTTTAAGATTATTAAAAAGATTGTAATATCTTTCTACAAAAGTAATACATTTTGAGTTATTCGTTTTTTTTAAATAAATAGTATCTTCTATAAAAAGAATATTTAGAATTGAGATAATTTTGGTAATTGAATTTTGAAAAAGAAATTATTTTATTTTGAATTTAGTTGATTATTTTGATTGATCAAAGTAAATATAAACTGTTAGTGATATTTCGAGTTATATCACTTTTGATGAATTATTCCGATTTGTCATAACTTTGTAAAATATCGAAATTATCATAAGTAAAAAAGGATAGCTTTTTTGAGGATTTTAAAACGTGAAAATATGACAAAAATAACATTTAATCATGTTTCTAAGAGCATATTTTTTGTCAATACTATTTTATTGTCAATATTATTTAATTAGTCAATAATTTTCTGTTAAGTTGAATAATAGTTTTTCCTCTTTTTTGAAAAACTTAATTTCTTTAATTGTGTCATATTTGAAGTAAAGGAATGATATGTAGAAATGACTCTGCTCGTCTTAAATCTTTATACGTTTATCAACTATGGTAATGGGTTTTTATGTCTATATTATGCTATTAACTTTTAAAATACCACTGTAGCGCAAAATTAGGACAAAGCATTAATTGCGTTCAAGAAGGACGGCATTCGCTCATTTGTATCGACGAAGGTCCTACGACTTTTGTTCAACACAATGCCCGATCGAGCCGCTCCGTTACACAAGGGAGGTATGTATCTGATTTAGCTTTTATGCACAATAATTGGCCTCGTGCTAAAGTAATTAAAACAATTGTTAAATAAACAAGATTGAAGGTAATGATTATTCTATTAGTACATTGAAACGTAATTGGTAAGTTTATTGACATTCTGTATTTAAAAAAAAAAAGAGATGAAAATTAAAATTACTTATAAAATTACGTAAATACGAATTTCTAACAGCGTTTATTAAATTCTGTATAAATATTTTCAAGTGGTGGCGCTTTAGAAATGGTCTGGAAGGTCGGAAGCGTTTGATTCGCGGATTAATAAAGAATGTCTTCGACAAAGATTGCTCCCTGATTTTCTCTTTCAAACCACTCTCCTCGAAGGACGAGCGTCGACCGATTAAGACGCAGCAATTATTGGCTCGAGACCAGTTCCCGCTATTCCAGTTCCACACGGCACGTCTTACGTAACTGCCATTGTAAGATCGTATAAATAATTTCGCGGATCCGTTATGCCGTTGCAGGCGTGAATGAGAGAGACGCGATTACTTCCCCTTCGGCTACTTTCATGCAACCACGTTTTTCGAATTAGATATCGCCGGGGGATATCTAAGGGACGGCAGTCTCCTTAATTTTATCTTCATAATCTCGCAATAGTGTTATTTTAGTCACTGTCCTGAGGCTCCTGAGGATGTCTCTCCTGAAAAAAATTCTTCAAACTTTGCTAATTTTTAAAATCAAATTTTTCAGAGCATTGTGATTGACATTGATTGAGAATTTCAGTTGTTTCTATTGTTCTTGCTTTGCGAAACATCAATCCGATATATATATGTTTTTCAAATCGTTTAGAGTACCGTTATCCTGTCACTTCTATGAAAAGTGTCCTTCATATTAATGTCGAAAGATGCTGTCATTTAAAAGCAATATGGTTTATTCTTTAGAGGTCGTTCCGGATTCTTTTACATTATATTATTTACAAATTCCGTAACATTTCTGATGATATTTTTATTCTGATGATATAAAACATAGAAGGAGAAGGAAGATGCATCATCATTTTATAGCATGTTGATAAATACAAAATTTTGCGGAAACCGGATGAATCAAGTAAGTGCGTATTCAGTGATTTCGACATAAACAAATAGTATGCGATTTTCTCCGTGATTATGAGTGTATATAAAGAAGAAAAGCATACGTTTGTGCACTCGCATTTGCTTTGTGGGAAAAGTATCTACAAGTTTACTATTAAGCAACAATGTCTATTTATTGAGAATATCTTGATAATATCCTTGAAGGATGGCATGTGATATAGAACGCGATTGATATACAACGATGGTTATTGTATTGACAACCGAGATAACCTTTATGTTCAGATTATGCTTACGCAATTTGTATTATTGCATAATTAATAGACGGAAATGAATAACTCGGGAATGATAATATATATTTTTTTTAATTATCAAGTTAATATAAAATTTATTAAAAAAATTAGTTAAAAGTCTTGCTCGTTTTAATCGGTTGTAACTTATCCTTAAAGGATATGTCATGTATATGGACGGAAGCGTCGGTAAATATGATATAACTTTTCGCCACAACATCCTGCGTCACGTTTCAAGATCGGCAATGATCTTGCGATTGCGATGCACCCATGGTTGTGGGAACAACGATCAGCCAAAAACCGCAATTTCCTCGTACAATTTCCTCGCCAATTCGAGGATGTTTATTTTTCTTTCACAATATGCAAATGTGCTCATTTAATTTCTAATTTGGCGATAAGATTTATGAGAAATAATGAATTTATGTTACTTTGGGTTTCAAAACAATTTAACATTTCTTTTCTATGTAAAATTCATTATGTCTTCTTAGCGTTATTTTTTAACTTATTGAAAGAATCAGCATCAGTTCTATTTCGCGTATAAATGCACAAACATAGAATAGCAGACACGATAATTATTCCAAAAATAAAATTATTAATATAAAAAAATAGATGGAAATAAAAAATATAGATGTATGCAATTGGGTGCAAGAATATTTTATGCCATGTTGTCTTTGCTCAAATAAGAAGAAGAGCGAACAGTTCTTCTGACCTTGCGATGGAGTTTAGCGTCGGGAGTTAAAGCATAGCAGTACCATAATCTCGACCAATCAGCGAACAAACAGACGCGGCGGGAATAAAGGTGAGTCTAATTGGTACAATTTATATTCAAACGAGAGGTCCGCGGCCTTGACTGTTCTTCGTGTGTCGGCAAAATTGGTAATTGTTTGCGTAAGGCAGGATTGTTACAAAAGAATGTACTTGATAATTAAGTTGCAACAAGAAAACATAAACAAAGTTAAAGCATAGATGCTAGATCGTAGACGTGTCTAAAATTGAACGAGAACTTTTTTAAGCTTTATTTGAAATTATTTTTACCCTAAATACGTCGAAAAAATAAAATTATTTAACATTCTGCAAATAAAATTATTAAACGTGAGAAGTTATTGGAAAGAAATAAAAATTTGATTACATTTAAATGATGAAAACTTAGAATAAAACATGATTTTGCTTAGAGTTAAGGACAAATGAAAAAGTTAAATATTACAGAGAGTGACTCGATTAAAATTTTTTAAATTCTATAAATGAGATCGAAAGAATTGTAGAAAGCTTCGAAAATTCTGCGTAATCTAATTTAAAAATATTGGAATGCTGAAGCATTTGATATCTGCTTCGTCACGTTGTTGTCGCTGAAATGTTTCGATAAAACACAGGGCAATGTTTTATTCTGTTCCTATCAATAGGATATCGTCCTCCGGGGAAGGTCGTGACTGGACTTTGGTCGCTTAACCGCGACAAGAGAATATTGACAATAGGCATACGGTAACGCTTTCAATTGATCGCGCACACAAATGTATAATAGGAGAATTACACTTGATATTTAATAATGGAAGTTCAATTAAAATAGAAATAGTGCTTTTCACGTATTATTTCGTTGTGCTAAAACTAATCGGAGCTAGAAATAAACTTACAAAGTATAACTGTTTCCCTACTTTGTAATTTATGATTAATCGACGAAAGTTCCTGTATTCATACACACAAGTCTCGGTCACGTGTCTATGTTGAAACAGAGACGCGTGTGGACGATGGTGTACGTGTATGCCGTTAAAAGAACGTCCGCGAAGGACATCTCTGATGAGACGAGTGTGCGTAGGACATCGCGCGTGTGTCGCGCGCATTGCTCCAACAACAACGGCTATTTTCAAGTAATCGACGTATCGTCGAAGGTCGAGGAGTTTAACCTTCAACGAGCCGCGCCGTTAACCCGTGAATGTTCGCGCTATATAAATGTTGCATACCCAGACCAGAAAGTATTTTCTTCTTCCGCAATGATTATGCAGATTAGCACATCTTATAACTTTCTATTTTTTAATGCCCAATTGTCTGTGATAGACAAAAATTCATTACGTATTTATTATTCCGAGAAAGCTTTGTGCAGCTATTTCAGCAGAATAATATGCCTTTGAGCGGACTGACATTGTGTATAATCATGAACAGATTGGCGTGCGCATGCGCATTCGTGTCAAGATGCACCTGTCATTCAAGGTGATTCTTTATCATGCGAAAGAGCTCTACTTTTCAGAAATTAGATCTCTAGGTATAGTTTCCGTTTCTGGGAATTATACACGCATTGCGTTTGTTTGCGAAGACTTTATAAAATGCCATTATAATGGGTATTTGTAGTATATTTGTAGTATATTTGTAGTATATTGTTAATATGTATTGTAGTTTTTATATATTCTTTGCTTTTATATATCGGTTTACACCATTAACTCTCTCTTAACTCAAAAGTTCCGGAAGTATTTACGGGTCATTAGAAAAAGAAAATTTTCCAATAGTATAATATCGTTCGTTTTAACATTAACCCGTGAGCTTTACTATTTTGATGTTATCTACATAATTCTTCATGTATCTTTTTCTGTAATTAACATGTACGTCTCTCAATTACATATGCAAAGTGATAGAATAATCACATGTTCTATATCCTTGAACTTGGCATCATGCCGTTTTCCTTCGTTCCCGTATCCCTTCTCTGTATTCACTTCTTTGCATGTAGTCGGTTTATTTGTGCTACACGACTGATAAAGTCCGATTGTCACCGGTGCGCATTTTCTCCGTCGCTTTTCCTGGTATGGTTCACGGTCGCGGTCGAATCACGTGTCGACGTGACGCACATATTACTGTCTTAAAACATTAAAATATGATATTATTCTCTCAAAATGATAAAATATTTATATAAAAAAAAAAAGAAAATTGTTAATGAAATAATAGTTAAAATTAAGTAAATTGTTTGAGCAAATTTATTGTAATGCTCAAGGTCAATTAAAATTATCAGAAGAAATTAAATTAATCATTATTACCTGTATATTGTAAATGCAGTAATTATCGAGATAAGATATCAGTATTTACTGATCTTTAAAATGCTAAAATGTTATTTGTCCAACTTTTGGCACATCATAATTCTTGATGTAGAAATATTGATTTATGATTTGCAAACTTCACTTTCACATGAGACACAATATAATCATGTTGTATCATCATTTTTGATAATTGATAGGCAAAAGGACCACTACTTTACGAATAGATTACGACGTAATATAAGTAACTTGACCCTGACTGAACAAGGTCTTGGTCATTTATAGAGTTAAAGGAGATATCTTATTTATAAATATTTTTTTAAGTTCATGTAAATATGAGTATTTGAAACAGTTATTTGTGCGATACTTGTATGAGATATTAATAATTAATAAAGAAATTGGAAATGTGTAAGTAATATTTATTAATATTACAAAATATTACGTTTATCTGTTGATAATATTGTAATAAAATAGGACAGAAAAATTACGCAGTTTAGAAGTCACGACCGTTATAAAACTTCGTATGATGAGTGTCGAGTGTCGAGTCGAGAAGCCATACAGAAGCTTTTGAATGGATAGGCACTCCCACAGGGTGAATTTACTCGGCCTTGGCCTCCGACCCGCCTCACTGCCATGCTAGATGTCGTAACACAGTTAGTCTCTCAGGAAAAGTACTTTTTACGAGGAAAAACATACATGAGAAGGAGGAAAGAACTCCCATACACATTATTCTTTAATTACTTCATTAGTGAAAATGTAGTTGAATCAAAACAAAAAAATATAATAATAATTATATTTAATAATGTTATTAGAAAGAGTATTTATAGTAATTAATATTAATTTCTCACATGATATTACATCAATTAGCGAACAACAATTATAGTTAATGAATGATTCTCTTTTTTATATTAATGACTTTTAGATTCTAATTTTAATCTTTAATACGAAATCTCCTTGTTCGTAAAATAACAACAGACGAAAATGTTTCGTCCTTGACTAAGAACGGGAGAGAAGATACTGTAGGCACGTGCGCGCTCTTGAGGAATTTAGAGGTCACTAGCTGTGAAAATGACCTCACCCTCTCGTACTCGTTTACGTTATCTTTGTGTCTCTACTCTCATATACCATTAAGGATCTCGCCACCCTCTCAGAAAACTTTGGTCTTCGAGTCAAGGTTGATTCTGATTTCATTCTCATCTTTCTTGTTTTTTTTTATTTTATCTTTGTATTATACAAGCACGATCATTCAAGATATCGGATGTTAAATGTTAGAATAAATTGCAGTTACTCGTGTTTATAGTTAAATTTGTATAATCTTATTAAATTATGTTATATTTACAAAATTTTAGGGAATATTTTGTAGAATATAATCTTGAAGATTAATGAAAGAATGTCTCACATAATAAATATATGATATTGTTTTTCGCTCTTAAAGGTGCTAGAACATTTTCCTGTTAAAAGAGATGAGAACGCATGAAATGGACTGAGAGGGATGAGAGGCTGTAACCTTTTACCTTTAACCTTCAACCCATTTCCCGGTTATGACTTGCGCTTCCATCTACAATGACACCCACTTTCAATCTGGCTTCAGTTAACTGAATTTCTCGAAAGGTCAAATCGCTGCCCCACCCAGTCGACATTTCCGGATACTCGGTGGCGCCAACCACTGGTTACAGTTTAATCAACAAAACGTCATTTTTCTGTGTTAAAAATTATTCTGCATTTCTCTTCCTTTTCTGAGCTTTTTATGAAATCTTTCGAGAAAACAGTTATGCAATTATTTTTAGCACATAATAAATAACATTTGATTTTTTGAAGATTTTATAAGGATCAGTCTTCTAAATGATTCATTTAATAATGTCATAAAAATTTTTTAATGCTCTAATGCTGGTTTAGATTTTTACATAAAAATAGATAGTTAAAAATATATTTTAATTTTTGAAATTGATGGTATATTTGATATTCATAATATGTCGAGATGATTTCTCTTCTGATAGTTCTGAGAAATACGAGATAAAAGATGCTGATTGCGCGGTCATCATTTAATCAGAAAGTGACACGCGCGTAACGGGTTGACCTGGCACGCGTAAATAGCTGCCTGTTGCTATGGATAGGGTGGTGGGATGCGATGGTGGGTCGTTGCTAGCTGGGTTGTGCACCCCGGTGCAAGCTGTATCGATCCGACAACTTACCCGGTGCAACAACCCACGCATATTGACCTCATGCGTCCTTGTAGGTCGCGGAAGGACCTTAAGGGTATATCTTACATTTTTCCTTACGGATGTGATATTAATATATAATAATTATATCGGTAAACAATATTTATAATTACTATTGAATGTCAGTAATTGTATTGGGTTATCTGGAAAGTTCGTGCCGCAAAAGATTTAAATTTAATAAATGTATACTAAAATTTAAATCTTCTGCGTTTCAATTTTCTTTCAAAATCGGCACGAACTTTCCGGACAACTCAATATTTGTTTAATATTGAATAATATTAAAATTTATACGATGATTAATACCAGAGTAAATTTATATCAGTTTTATTCGCATATTATTAATAAATGAATTTGCATTGTTCTGGATGACTAATAACGTAATTTATTAAAACTTTAGTATTACAGAAATATACCACTAGCTAATCGCGATTCTGTTGCCTCCGCTTTAATTTTATTTTTGGTTAGAACAGAATTTCCATAATAGTCTTTTTGTAATTGAATTTTTATGTACAAATATTTATGGTATAAAAGAGAATGTATAAGGAAAGAGAAGTTACCTATTATCAAATATTAAAACGTAATAAATAATATTAGCAAGTGCAGTAATAATAATAATCGCAATGCAATGCAAATTCTAATTATTGGGTTGTCCGGAAAATTCGTGCCGCAAAAGATTTAAATTTAATAAATGAAATTAAAAATTTAAATCTTTTGCGTTTCAATTTTCCTTCAAAATCGGCACCCAATATTTTGATTGAATTACAACGTATATTACAAATTATTTCTAAACTATCACTTTTCTGGTCCAATTTAATATTCTGTGCGAGATTTAATCATCATCTAGGTCGCTATGTGTGTAATGAAATCACTCGAAGAATGATGGAGGTAAGAAGAAGAAATCTTAGTCATTCATATTACTCATAGTATCATTCACGAAATAACTAGATCGATGTTAAGCGAGGTCAATATTCAATTTCCGGTATAGTTCAAATTAATCAAAGATATTTTCCATCATAGCTTATTTATGCCTTACTTCTATATAAAATCAATAATATGAACACACACACACACACACA
>Ga0157363_1001678_pt1 | contig 18781 bp, 4 predicted proteins | sample AttsexASBM1_FD_111477 | JGI IMG/M metagenome (GOLD analysis project Ga0157363, IMG submission 111477) | Fungus gardens microbial communities from leaf cutter ant in Ribeirão Preto, State of São Paulo, Brazil - Atta sexdens ASBM1 | ecosystem: Host-associated > Fungi > Mycelium > Unclassified ... | reverse complement strand
CGGCTCCAAGGTCATGCTCTGTATTTGGTGGGACCAGCTCGGCGTAGTGTATTATGAACTGTTAAAACCGACTGAAACAATCAGGCGATCGGTATCGAACGCAATTGATGCGTTTGAGCCGAGAAAGACAAACGGCCGCAATACAACGAGAGACACGATAAAGTGATTTTGCAGCATGACAATGCTCGACCCCATGTTGCGAAAGTGGTCGAGACATACTTGGAAACGTTGAAATGGGAAGTCCTACCCCACCCGCCGTATTCTCTAGACGTTCCTCCTTTCGACTATCACTTGTTTCGATCAATGGCACATGACCTGGCTGACCAGCACTTCCGGTCTTATGAAGAAGTAAAAAATTGATCGATTCGTGGATAGCCTCAAAAGATGACCAGTTTTTTCGACGCGGGATTCGTACGCTACCCGAAAGATGGGAGAAAGTAGTGGTCAGCGATGGATAATACTTTGAATCATAAATGTATAACCAGTTTTTTATAATAAAGCCTCGAATTTCGGAAAGAAACGGCGGAAGCAAAGTTGTACATCTAATATATTTCTTAAGATTAATTTTGTGTAGACGCTAGAATTTTATAAAATGGTTTATTTCCCTTGGAATTACGAATATTTATATAAGGATTATATGATTGCATTCCTTCTAGAAGTTCATCGATAGTAAGTGACAGGAATCATTTTAATAATTATTTTTTGCGGGCATTCCAACCCTTAGTAATTTAATTTCTTTGTGAGCTCTTTCCCTTTGATAGAATTGAGTCGCACAGTGAGATTTGGTTATTTACCTTCTTGCAATCGATAGGGATGGAAACATAATAGGGAAATATGGAAACTTTCCTTTGTAAGAATTTCCAGAATTATTTAATTCCTTAGGAAGAGTTTGGTAACTTCCCTCTCCAAGAATCTTGGAATTATTCGAACTTTCTGGAGAGGTTTGGTAACTTCCCTCTCCAAGAATTTTAGATTTTAGGATTTCGGAGGAGATGCGAAAATTTTCTCCTCCATGAATACTTGAAATAGAATTTTTTCTTGATTCTTTAATTCCTCTTATTTCTTGATTCTTTAATTCCTCTAATTTATTCTCGTTAAATACTTTAAATTTTTTATTTATTTTTCTGTTATTTTTGTCTCCTCATAATGACTACGTCTCCGTTCGTAATTTCATCATTATTGTTATTTGAACTGACATTGTTACTGTTACTGTCCTCAAAATGAATTTGGATATTCCTTGAATGAGTGAGACAAATTTGCGCATTTGCAATTTCTTTTTGATTATCATGCATTTCAATACTTGACTATTGTTGTCAAATAATTCATTCAGGGGTTTGAGACACAAGGTATTTGTATCTCAATTTTTTCATCTAACATGCTTATGACGTTTAAATATGCTTTTCCAGAAATATTTTCTACTATTGTATTTCCTAGGTAAATTCCATATGCTATTTTTAATTTCGGTACATATCCTATTTTTATCTACGGATTTCCGATTCTTACATAAAATAAAGATTCTTATCATGATGGTGCGATGATGGGTCTCTAGTGAAAAGAAAGGTATATTAACTCCTGATACTGATCTAAATATCCCTTCGCGTAATCAATTTTTGTGGAAATTTGTTTGAAGAAATCATTACCTAATATTCTGGATTGTGAGATTGGAAAATCACTTGACACGATATGAAAAGTAACCTTTTCTCCAAAGAGAGATAAAATTATTTCTCCAAGCGTATAAACGGGATATTCGTTTATGCCATTTAATTTTAGAATATTGTTATAATTGACAATACTGTTCTTAGATACAAAGTATCTAAGTTTTCCTTGATTATGTTTGGCCGGAATCGGTATCTAACATAAAAACGTGTGATGTTGACTCGCAAAAGTACTCGAACAGTAGGCACGCGATTATGCTTATTGAGAATCACAATTACGTATTTCTAACGCGTTTTTGCCTACTGGCCCTTTTTCGACGGGTGTGAGACTCGCTCAGACCCCTATGTCACACCCGACTTCAAGGAATCGTCGGAGTTTCCCCTTTTCATTTATCTTTCTTCGGTTATTGCTTGCGATTCGTAATTCACAATTTTCGAAGAGATACCTTTGTCCTTTACAGTACTGGCAGAATAATGAGTCTGCTGCATTTTACCCTATCTTAGATCGACAATTTTTAGCATTATGCCCAAAATTGTTACAGATTTGACAGACAATTTTTATTTTGTTATGTTGCTCATTCTGTTTTTTTCAGCAGTATTAGCCGAATGACCCGACTTATCACATCACTGACAGATTACAGATCTATTCTGATTATTGTTATTATTTGACAACTTTTAGCGTCATGCCTTGATTTAGAACATATTTGAAATAATATTATTTTCCTGTAAAATGTTAACGGATTGACTTGCTTGAGGGTCGACATTTGTTAGTGTTGTGTCCGCGTTTCTTGCAGGCACATTTGACATATTAAAATCTCTGTTCCAAAATTAATTTTCTACAATTTGAAGCTAAATGTCCTTCTTTATAACAAATCTGACAGATTTCTCGTAATTTATTCGAATTCAGCGCTTATTCGATGTATTTTCTTTTGTAAATCTGTCATCGAATGGAATTCTCTTTCTATTCATAATCGTTTTTTGAACGTTTCTTAAATTTCTTGTTATTCTTTGTTCAATTTCTGATTTTAATCTTCTAATAAAACACTTACACATCCTCTAATAAAACGCTTACATGTCTTTTTCTAAAAATGATTTAATACTTTGATTGGAAAAGGCATTTCCCGAAATTTTATGCGCTTCCATTATTTGTTTTCCTAAAATCTTTACCCGATTCGCGTATATGATTACGTCCTCCTCATTCTTTTGATAAGTACGACCCAACTCGTCTTGCAGCTGGTATATATTTTTTGAAGCGCCATAAACTTGTTTTAAATATTAATTGTACCGCACAAGTCCTAATCTTATATAATACGACTGCTTCACTCATAATTCTCGTTCTTATGATTTTTGTAAATTGCGATTCAGCTTCCAGTAACATGGATTTTGCTTTCTCACATCCCTCGATAAAGTAATTTAAAGGAATGTTTTTGCCGTCGAAAAAGGATACGGCTTCGACAGCTATTTTAAAATAAATTTTGATGCGTCATTGTTTCGTCGGTTCCCTCGATTTAAGGATGGCAACAACTGTTTTACGTTTAGACTCTCAGACTTAATATCATCGAATTCACGCACGGGTTGAGTGATTATGTCTTCTGAGTCGGCGGAACTGTCAAACATAAGAGTTTTAGAATTATCTGAAATTTCTGATTCATTCAAAAAGAATCCCGCCGTTTAAATTCGGAGGATTTGAGAGGAATAGAGGAATAGAATATGTAATATGTTTTGTGTACTCGCCTTTAACTAATTCAGATTTTCTATAGCAGTTTTATAAAGTTTTTCTAGATTTACCGTCTTTCAGATTTATCGCTAGAATTTCTTGTATTCATTCCAGTCTCCTAAGTTCACACTTATATCTCGGACAAGCCTCCAAAAATTCATAGGTCTATTACGTCCAAACCCTTGAAAATTTAATCAAGGAGATAATGAGGAAGAAGGTATGAAGAGAGTATGGAAGAATGGTTAAACTCAATCTCACAGGTATATGCACACAGGCGAACACCTGTGAGTCGCACGTGTTATGTCCCATAAATTTTTCCGTTTATTGTCCGATTTAACAGACAAACAATTTGATCTAAAACGATCTCCGTATGAATATTTTTTCTTAGAAATATTCAAATCAAGAGAATTGATACTTAGGCTGCTTAACGTATAAACTTTTTTTATGCTGCTTAATGTATAAACTTTTTGATTAAGATGATCGAGTATAGACATTTTCTTCAACTACTTAACATATAAACTCTCTCATTCTTAAGCTTCGCGTCGAATAGTATCTCTGTAAAGGATGCAACCCACTATAATTTCGAACATAAGGGATTAATCTATCTTTATGCGTTATAGGAAAATTTATGATATCTCATTAATCAACAGAGATACCGACATATTGACAGTGTAGTTATCATCCAAAGAGTACCAAAAATAGTTATCATCAATAAAATCAAAGATCGCTGTTCTATCATCAGTTGATAAAGTAGAAATCTACTTTACCAAAATATTCTTTTTCTGGATTACTTATCCTAATACCTTAGCAAATACAGCTGGATAATTATTTCTTGTTTATCCTCTCTATATCAAAATTCGACATTAAATAAAAAATGCAAATATAAGGAAAATTCTTTTAGAATTCATTTATTGAAAGTTAATTAGACATAAAACTGACAAAATTGCATGACCTTCATTTGACTTTCAAAAAGATTTCTCGATATATCATTAGATAAGGCTCTATAGAACACGCCTAGACTTCAACTCGTAAATCCTAGCCGCTCACAAATGGTAAGTCATTCCTCATAAAATGACGTAGTTCGATCCCCTGATGGTACATAAAAACCCCATGTCGATATCTCACCCCGTTCCCAAAATAATCAAACTTTCTATTTTGTGTGAATTATTAATAGTGAATTATTAATTGTGAATTATTATAGTTATGAATTAATAATAGTTAATAATTTATAATAGTTGAAAATTATTGTGAATTAATTGAGATTTGAGAATTATCACTAATTAAGTGAGAATTAACGATCAATAAAAATATTGAGAATTATTGAAAATTAATGAAAGTTAATTGTAAATTGAGAACGATTGTGAATTACAATAATTATTGATATTTAAGATTTTTTTGTTGGAAATTCATGAAATTCATTCATGTTGGAAATTATTAAAATCTTTTCGAGAATTGATGACTTAAAGAATTTAAGAATTATTGTGAATTTATTAAAAGAATTAATTAATAACTAAGATTTATTGCGAATTAATGTGAATTAATCCAGATATCTGAAAGTTATTGTGAATTAATTAGAAATTAATAATCATAAAGAATTATTTGAAATTATTTGAGAATTGATAATAGCTGGTGATTGAGATTGATAGTAATAATTGAAATTAATATTAATTATTCCTGTCCAATACTAACCATTTGACTCTATTATCCAGAGTTGAAGACAATTAACAATAGGAAAGTGATAACTTTGTAGTTGCTAACCTAAGAACATAACTGTCATACTCTCTGTCTTTAGTGTTCAAGAGATTAGCTTCTAGCGACTAACGCTAGGGATCTAAACACAGAATAATCATGAGAAACGCTTTATTCCTAGCGTCCCAAGAGTTCGTTCCCGCTAGATATGCTATTCAGAAATGAGTCCCACAGGCCGTAAGGTGACCTAGAATAGAGTTGTTATTCGATGCATCATATAACTTTGAGTTGTACTAATCAGAAAGATAGATTAACTCTAGCTCGCATAAGCAGAGCATTGTAGAATAACAAAAATAACAGCTCAAACGAGACTCACATTATCCTACTAATTCAGCCAATATAAAAAATTTATCACTCTTAATTGAAATAATCAATAAAATTCAATGAAATAAAGGATTAATAGATTTAAAAAAAAAGGAATTATAAGAATGACTAATAAAAATACTTCAACTTACTTAATTAAAAATTGTGGATACCTCATATGAGAGCCAAGCTTAAGAGAGACAATTTCAATTAAAATTCAATTGAAGATTAAGAGAATACGCCATCACCAGTTCACTAAAAAAATTTACTTTAATACATCGCATCTTCCATCGAATTATGAGGACATTAAAGTCGATAACGATAACGAAGACGTAGTTACAAACGATTTATCAAATAATAAATCAGAATTTAGTATAGAATTTGATGAACAATTAATAGAAGTTTTAAATCCTCACTTACCACAAACCAGGGTAATGCTATTATCGATATTGAATTATCAGATATCTTGGATAATCTCGCCAATATTTCTTGCCAACATAAATTGAATCATAAGTAATAACGACATGCCATTTTAATTGGTATAGCAGTAGATTCATTGGAGAAACTCCGCCATGAGTGAGCTCTGCCAGATGAGTAGACAGAAGTATCAGGTAAGAATTAACCTATGATTATTTTCCTTTCCGAACTCCCAAATTTCAAAAAAAAGAAAATAGAAGAAATTTAGATGAGTAATAAAAGAAATAAAGACTTGAAGAGACTTCTACCCTCTCAAGTCTCAGAGATTCCTCAACGATTGCGGTGGCTGTGATCATAGCTACGTTCTCGCCCCTTAACCCCCGCGCAAGAACAAATAATCAACTGTATAGTCAAGAATTTGAGATCTATACCCTTGCCGCGACGATCTTCTTCAATTTAGGGAAAAAATATAGAAGAGCTTTCAATATTACATTTCTGACCCTTATGAAATTAATTTTCTTTTAGGCATAAACTTATTGAACGATAATTAAGATTAGTTTAACCGAACTGCAAGTTAGCTTATCTATCCGTTCTATTAATGAACCAATAGATTAAGAACAATTCGAACTTTATCTACAATTTCTATACATCTTGTTCGATTTAACTTTCCATAATACAGATTATTTGAATATTGTTTTATTATAATAGGTTCCGGGAGAATCTACAAACACGGGAGAAGAACACGGAAACTTAGGTCTTTTATCTAGCGCATATTTGAGAGGCAGTTAGGCCCACGGTAGAATGCTGCCGTGCCTGACATTCAGAGTACATTCGGAGATCTACAAACTTTTATTTCACATCCTTCTCTAGGATCGAAGGTTTAAATATCTTATAAAATTTGGAAATCCAAGAAAGTTCTTTAAAAGTAATAGACAATTCAACACCTTACAAAAGATATCTGTTAGGAGAATCAGATATTCGCGCTGGTGGGAACGCGAATTGGCAATCGAATACTGAAATACATATTTTAGAGTTGAGCGACCCACTTATACGAGCAATGATCGACGGATAAATAACCGGAAAAATTTGGCTGACAAAGGACCATAAAGGAGGAAAAGCCCTGAAGGAAACCAATTGACAAATAAGATTACTGAGACACCAGATATACTGAACTATTCCATAAGGATCCACGCTAGTATGTCCAATGAATACACCTAATATTCGAATAAATGAATAAAAAATGAATGAAAATACTGATTCGAATACATTTCTTTTTTATTTGTTAAGAAACGAATAAATATTTTTTCATTCCATTTGAATGAATATTTTTTTAATATGATTACGAATATTTTCATTTCGTATTCACTTTTATTCTGCTTCACTATTATCTGCACATAGCTTACAAGAGAAAACAGAAATCTATAAAAATAAAGGCGTGATTACACCGTGCGCTAGTTCGCGATTTATACAATGGGTATCCTTGTTTAACTATAGATTAAACAAAGATATTTTTATTGAGAATAAATAATATATTCGGAATTTAATGTTTACAGACCATAATGAATGTCGTGCAAAATATCCTATAAAATATTTATAATATTACTGTCATATAATCGGAATTATATCGAAATTGTATCCCGCTCTATCACATAGATAGATTTATAAATAAAAAAATGTATATTTTTCTAAAATATTTTTCAAAATTTCTAAGTTTCCTTTATAAAATCTAAATATTACAATAACAAAAATAAATAAAATTCATTTTTTTTTATTTGAAGTCATCAAAGTATAGGTTATAGTTAAGAGATAATGATTGTTTATTGAAGCTTTTTTCAGTTTATATTTTATTTGAATGAATATGAATATTCATTTTCATGAATATTCACTCATTAAATATTCATAGTTTTTTGTGAATAAATATTTTTTGAAAACTCAAAATTTTGAATGATACAATTATATGATTACATTTTTTTATGTGAAAATTTTGAATAAATACGATTTGGAGTTCAATTACAAATTTTTGTATTCATCGGGCATACTAATCCAGGCACTAAGGACCAACAGAAGAATAAACCTACATTAACAATAATTAACATTGAAATTGCGTACGCTACGTAGAAGAAGCAATAATATTCACATAAGATAAGTACGCAAAAATAAGCATAAAAAATACGCAAATAATAAATATATGCAAGAATAAATAATATACAATAATATAATAAACTAAAATAAACAATATACAAGAAAAAAACAAATTGTCTCTCAAGCCCTGAAAAAAATCAGACAAACGGATGACAATCGCAAAAGAAGAACGTCATACAGCCAGCGCGAAAATAGCTAACTGATAAAGCACAGTGGTCATCGTCCCGCTAACATTCGAACTGGAGCAGCCGAGCAGAAGGACGTAAAGGAACACATCGCCGCCTTGCCTAGCAGAACGACATTTCGCCGATGTCACGAGCCATGGCCGCAACACAATGTCACATCACTTATCAACAAGACTATGAGGCATCAACGAACATCACAAACACGACGCCGAATCGCTCACCGACGCAGCCTGCAGCCATCGAACGCTGACAACATGCAATTACACGTACTCATCGTAATGTAAGTCAGAAAAAAATTGTACTATATTAGCGAGCGAATAACAAGCATAAATGAATTATTTATATGTGCGAAAAATTGTAAAAACAAATAAGTCAATTCAAAACCGCGAGTAATAAAATCGCGTAAGAAATATTAAAATAATTCAATACTCTGCGAAAAAGCGAATGAACGAAAATAGAAACACTATCGCAAATAAATACTAGAAAACGCGAGCTACAATTTAGCAAACCACTGTCATTATGAATAGCGAAAAATGCATTAATATAAAATAATTACGAACGTAGGGCATTAGACTATTCGGACAGCGATTTTCAATCGACAATACCAACAAACGTGACAAAAACTTTCACATTTGACATAAACGATTACAGTCTTCTTGAATCAAATAGAAAATTCTCCAATAAACGCACATACATTGGGCGCTACATCAGAAGAAATTGACACCAGAATACAAAGAGCAAGAGACAATCGAGAAATAGGCACTAGACGAGAAACTATAGGATCTCTAACCGAAGAACACGGCTATGCGGGAATTATTAAGAGAATATGAGAACAGGCTATGCGTGCGGGTCGCACAACAAAATAGAAATAGGCATAGTCTACAAAACTGCACTCTCTTCTTACAAAGCAGCATTAGATTTAACGTACGGATGAACAACGCGGGATGTTAAGCATTAATTTGACTCTTCTATGAGTTTTCGATAAAAGAAGCGCAGAACATGAGTCCAGAGATCTTCAAGAAATCGCGTGCGAGAATTTCTAAACGCTAATACATCCATGATGAAGAATATATACCCAGACGATGAGACAACTTTGTTAGAAGCCATTCTATGCATCAAATTCAAGGGAAAGGTCATGATGAACTTCCACACATGCGAAATAGTTAATTATGAGCAATTAACGAGAATTAGAAAGCGAATATTTAAGCAACAAAAGTACCATTCATTTGCAATTAGAGTTCAATTCATTCAAACAAAAGTCGTCGGAAAGCACGCAAAATTTCGGATCTCGAGTCGAGAATCTCCCAATGGAATTATATGAGTCCATGAAAGAGGGGAAAGATCACTCTCCAAGACAGCAACAAACCATTTTAGAAAATATAAAGGAATAAGCCTTATATAATTTTCAAATCTGTCTAAATGAAAGAATAAAATTGTTAGTACGTGCACAACGCTATACGAATATACAGGAAGCGATCACGGACACGAGCGCTGAAGAAAAAATCAAGGAATCTAGCGCGAAACAATTATGTAATAATCGAAATAAATTCGATAACAATAATCTTCAACGTCCAAACTAAGATGCGAGTATCATCTGCTAAAAATGCTGTAAAAAAGGCCTTCTGGGACGCGATTGCAGAACTACGCTAACAGATTCTTTTTATTGCGAGCCGAAGGACAACTACCGGTAAATAGATAAATATTGCAATTACTGTAAGAAAGTTGGACATACGCGCAAAGAATGTTGGTCATTAAAAGGACGACTTAAAAACGAGAATAAACTATGATGCGAAATCAATAAAAACATTATCAGAAAAATAATGAGAATCATCGAAATAAATACAAGGCGATAAAAAATTTGAATAGCAGTGAAGAAGATGACCGAGCTTGAAAAAAATGCATACAAGAGATTATTGAGTGACACATGTTCGATGTGCCATATGGAATATTGGGCTGGACTTAATTGGGTTCAACAGTATTTTTTTTATTGTTTTAAATAATAATTTAAGCCATATGTGTTCTTAAAAAAATATATAAAAAAGTATGTCATGCATATTTATTATTTTAATAATGAAATAAAAATTGTCGCATTTGAGTCGGACTTTTTCACGCGAAAATGTCGTCATTATTAGCCATCGGTAGTTAACTAATCCTATCGCCGCATCCGCTGTATCATATTTGTTTATTTACGTCGTGTTTAAACTTAAAACTACTGTCAGCCGTACTGTTCAAATTTACAACACAAGATGTCAAATGAAAAAAGACGAAGGAAAGAAGCGTTATAAATCTTGTTTTTTTTCGGGAGTGTGGAAATACGTCGATTAATGCACCTATAAAGATTTTCGTATCGGTGCCAAAAGACGAAGTGAGAAAACAGTGGATAGAAATTATAAGAGGCGATGGGCAAGAATATTCACAACGATCAGCTTATACTGTTGTGAAGATCATTTTAATGTAAGTTATTGTTTGTGCACGCACGCACACACTGTTAGAAGTGTTCATTAATAAAAGTGATTTCACAATACAATTATTGCATGTAAATTCCGTAAATCTACAACATATATTGCGAATTCACAATATATATTCATAATATTTCTAAATGTACTTAAATTCGTGTTATTCCAGTTATACATGAACAAATTTTATAATACAGTTGCAGGAGGTTTTAGAAAACTGCACTCGGATTTTGTTTGATCCAAATGCTAATGTTCGCTTGAGAAAAGAAGCTCTTTCAAAAATTAGGAAGCAATCTATAGATATAACTGTGAAGCTGGACTCACAGTCGAAACCACAGTCGAAGCTACAGACAAAGTTACAGACGAAGCCGAAGTCGAGAAAGTTATTACAGAGCCTCATAATTTGGAGTTAGAATCTAGACCTTCAGGAGTTGAAGGAATTCAACTACCAGTAACATCTGTATTGAAAAATAAAAAAGTACAAACAGATAAAATTAATCAATGTCACAGATGAATTCAAACCAACAAAGTTAAAACGTAAAGGAATTGATTTGCAGACTATCCATGATATTGTAGATGCACAGTGTTCCACGGTAACAAGGAAAATCAGCTAATTGCTAGTACGTTAAGTTCGACAGTCACAAAAATATCCCTCGACAATATTCGAGGCGTGTGAGGAATTTTTACTGAAGAAACAAGTGATGAGATGTTGCAGAAAAAATATTCTTTGACAGAAGTATTAGAAAGACATTTGCTCTTGATAAAAAAAAAAACCAAAAATGTACATCGAGTTCCAGCTAATGAATTTTTCATTATAGATCTGTTAATTAAAAAAAACAAATATTTCCGTTTGCAACATCTGTTTAACTTTATCGAGGATAAAGTTAAGCGACACGTTTTCTTGTTTAGGTGACAGTTTTGGACTCAGTGCAACTAATACCAATGTCATATTTCGCCAGACTTTACCGATGTTAGCTCTTCATTTAAAAAAATTAATAATCTGGCCTACTACTACATCAATTTGAAAGAATTTGCCAAGAGAATTTTGTGAAATACAAATATTATAATGTGCAATCGATAATAGATTGTCTTGAAATTAAAATTCAGAAACCAACTCGACATCAAAGTGTTATTAGTCAGAATATAAAAAATGCAATACCTTAAAATATTTAATATTCTGCAACACCCGATGGCCATATAAATTTTATATCGGAAAGTTTTATATCGGATGGAAGAATAATCGCTGCAATAGTGGAAAAAAGCCAATATTTACAGAAGCTTCCGGATGATTGTGCTGTTATGGCGAGGATTCAAGCATCATATGCTGCAAAAGAAAAAATGTATATTAATACGTCCACCTAGTGTATCGAGCGACAAAAAATTTTCAAAAGCTGAAGTTTTAGAAATTAAAAAAATTGCAAATCTTCATACATATAGAAAGAGTCATCAGAAGGATAAGGGAATTTAGTATACTCAAATCTCATTCGGATATTTCACCATCGCATATTAGATAGTATTGATGATGTAATAACAGTGGCGTTGATAAATCTTCAAGAACTTATTATTAAACAGTGATTAATAGAATAAAATTATAAGTAATAAATAATGAAAAACAATAATTCTATTAACAATGTAATTTATAATTATTTTCTCTTACAAAATTTATAAATATATATATGCAAAACATATTATTTGTGCAATGTTTTTATATAACTAACTCTGTACAGTTTTTAGAAATAATGAAAAGACATTACTTTTCCAAAAGATCATAGCTTTTTGTATTAAATTTTTAACATAAACTTCATCGTAATCTATCCATATGATTATGATTTCATGCGTTGACTCAATTCGTGTTTTGCCATACAAAATAATCCTTTTTGAACATTTCTTAAAAACATTTGCAGTTGAATTTGTGCGAAACACTTATTTCATATCGAAGGTAATGTATTGTATAATATAATGTATATAATATAATATATTGTATAATATAATATATAATATGTTGTATAATATAATATATTGTATAATATATTGTATAATATAAAATATAGGCACGTTCAATTTTTAATTGGGCATTTTATCTCCTACAAAATGTTTTCCTACGGCGGCCTAGAGGCTCCAATAAATTTTGGATTTAATAATAAGCCGCAAGAACCAAGGCTTAGTTTATTTTTTTTCTTCTAAAACTTTTATTACTTTTTTTTTCTAAATTCCTCCCTCTTTATTGATTTTGTATCCATTATTTTTATACTGCCTATTACTTGATTAACAAGACTATCACTGAATATGCCGTAGTGTGCATTTCGTGAAATTGAGAATCGGTGAGTTTATCATATCTTAACTCATTCCAAAGTTTACATTCACTTTGATTGTTCGTGTCTACAACAACTTTATCATATAGATCTAAAGTCATGATACTAGAAGCAAACATTAAAAAACTATTGTATCTGCATCGGGTGTAAAATTATCAGAAGTATAAAATGTTATCAACATTTCATGCAGCGATAGGATGTCTGATTTTTAGATTGATGCAATGTCTGGACAATCAAATTGTCTGGAATTCTACTAACAATAAGTTATAAAAATCATGAATCGTAATTATTTTTATTATCTGTCGAGTACTTCACTTTCACCATATCTTTCGCTTTTGTATTATTATTTCTTCATTATCTGAGATTTAAGCTAACTGAGATTTTTTCCAGTAACATACAGTTTGCTGTTGGTTCTGACTCTTCTGCGATGTATTCACATAAGAAAAGCGATGGCATGCTTACAACTGCTTGTAAAACAGAATTTGAATAAAATAATGAATAAAAGTATATATTATAAATTTAAGTACATTTATATTTTGTACATCTTTACATAAGAATCTATACATCTTCTGAAGCAGCGCACTCTTGACATTTAACTTCTATTACTTTTTCATCGTCTTCATCCACTAGCATTTTTACAATGTAAGCTTTACTCGATATTCAGGACAAACTTTTCCTTGTACAAATATTCCCATCTCTTTTGAGCTGTACATAATTTGCTCACTGCAGAGTCACTATAATTCACTCATTCAAATCTACAATAAAAAACAAGAGCTACTAATAATTTTCGTAAGTTAGGTTTCAAAGGTTACATTCTGTGCATTTTGATTGAAAGAATGTACATACAATTATTATTATTAAATAAATTTAGGCAAATTATTATTATACTGATCTCATATTTGAACATTATTAACAAACATTAATTATTTTATTTTTTTATTTTAGCTCCACTTGATTGGGCTACATTGTAGCGTTCATTATTTATAAAATAATCAGCAATTATTCCCGTTGAAACTTTAGGAAAATTATCTGATTGCACCTTTACAAAATCACACATCTCTTGTTTTTTTAATAACAATGATAAAATTAAATTCAAAACGACGCATCTTATATTCTTATTGCTGTTAACTATCTGCCGAAATAGCTAATAATGATGTCACGACCAATCACGCGATTACTGGATTCATAATGTTGACTATATATAATATATAATGATATTTAAATAAAATTTATATTTAAACAAAATAAACTTAACTTAAACGAACATAATAATTTTAATGTTATTTATAGCATTTTATTAAGTCTAAAGAATATTAGGAAAAATTTTCAGAATATTTTATTTATTTCTGATAAAGCGAATTACGTTACCTGTACAGAAAGCTGAAACAAAATAAGCTTCTGGTTTGATATCGGAGCAATGATCTCTTTAATTAAATTAAAAACGCTAAAAGGCAATACCGAATCACTGACGGAAAGGTCAAAATCATAGGACATGCAATGTCTACAATCGGAAAGACAATTCTTACAAAGTTCTACGACAGAAAAATCAAGCATCTCATCAGTATATGTAGTACGAGACAACGTACTCATGGAATACAATGGAATCTTAGAAACGGATTTCATTCGGAAACATAAGATTATTTCAAATTATAAAACACGATTGGCACAATTTAAGCTTCAGCTATATATGCGAATTAAATTAAAATCGCGAAGCGAAACTATCGTGCAAGTTGAAACTAACTTGCTATTTCTAATAGGTTGAAATCGTGTTATTTCTATCGCTATCGCTATTCCTTCGCATTGTGTTTAAGACTTTTCTCATAGCCACACAGTACCCACTGTCCATGATTGTTGTGATTGTGAGATTGTAATGCTTTTCTGTCAAAATAGTGCAAAATCATTACAATATTACACTACAGTGAACAGGTGAATGTAAATCAAATTAATCAAATTGAAATGATATAATTGTCTAATTGTTAACGATTTCTACTTTGTGAGTTTCTGCAGTTCTGCCATGAATCTAAAATCTAGATATTGCAATTTGGATATGGATTAAAACTTTATATTACATTTTTTCAGATTCTCAATTTTATAAATGTTTCAATCAAAAAATTGTGAGGAAATTAAATTGAATAAAAAAAGATGGACAAGTAAATATTGTAAATTTATACTTTATTGATTATGTGAAGCATTTAACACCCTGATAACAAAGTCTACGGAGACAGATTTTGAACAGAACCTGTTATCAATTTTTGATTACAAAAAGGCATCAAATTGTATACAGAATTTGTGTTATCTGACATTGTCAATTGCTGCCAGAAATACCAAAGCCTGCTAGATATGCTATGTCAGCAGATTGATAGAAACCAAGCAAAGTCTTGCATAACTTGACGGCAGATTAAGAGTAGATTGAAAGCAGAACCTGATTCGAACAGAATCTGCTTTTTATCATCAATCTGTTGACATAGCCTATCAAGGTTTTATCGACAAATCCATAGCCAAATGCGGATATAGATGGCTATGGTTTTATAATCAAAAATCTGATAAAGTTTGCTGCCAATGGTTCCAAATTGTTAACATTTTGCTATCAAGGCATTTACTATTATATATACTTTTATACATATATACTTTTATACATATATAAAATTGTTAGAAATTGTAACATGTAACTTATTTAACTAATCGTTTTGTTGTTGACTAATATTCTGTCAACGATTAATGTTTTATCATGAACTAATTTTTTGATGATTTTTATTACGAATGTAAAGTTTATAGATACACAAATTGAATCATAAAACTTTTTGTAATAAATATTTGATCTAAATGCAAGTTAATGTTATTTATTTTATGTGAAAGAAAATAACATTAATATCACAAATCATTTGTTTAGATTTCTTATTAAGAAGAATACAAAAGAAAATAAGCTCTAATAATTCCAAATACATCAAAGTGTGAAGATGCAATGTTCATCATACCTCCAACTTCAAATAATGATCTTGAAAGAGACTTTATAAGATTCACACAATCTGAATGTTTTTATTGAATGTAATTTGGAAATATTAGAATCAGTTGATTTAAATACGAACACAGGTAAAAATGTAAAAATCGAAAAGCAAGTTGCAAATGTCAAGAGACCGGTTTATAAACAAAAATTCCGGTCTAATGGAATCGATTATCAATGGCTTGATGAAAAAAATAGTCAGACTATGTGCAATGTGTAATATAGCAATTAAAAGAAACGCTTTTCACATACGTAAGCATAGTCTCAGTAATCAATACAGAAAAAATGTCATGTCAATTGCCAACACAACAACAGTTAAGAAAACACTGTCCAACTCTAATAAGATATTCAAAATTATTCATTTAGTTAATGAGATAGAAGCAAAAACGTTCTCTACATATGCAAAAGAAATTTGCCTTTCCAAATAATTGATTCGTTATCGCAAGTCAATATATCTTTTCAGATTCAAAAATTGCAGAGAAATTAAAAATAAAACGGAAAAAGGCAACAATTTTAACAATAATGAAAATTGCTCCATATGAAACAATTAATATCCAAATTACAAACCAAGAAGTTTCTCATTAATTGCAGATGAGACTACTGATATTTCCACAAAAAAAGATTTGAATTGCCCAATTCTGGAATGAAAATAACGTTCAAGACAAATTTTTAGATTTAATAGAAGTAAAAAACTGCAAAGCAGAAAGTTTCAGATAATAAAAAATTTCCTCGATAAAAATAATATTCCGTACATTAATTTGACAGGCTTTGGTGCCGACATGTTCTATTACGATGAGAGATATAGGAGGTTTTACAAACTAAGCTTAACGTATTGCGCCAGATTTAATCGTACAAGACTATGTTTGCCATTCGACACATTTATGTGCTTCTAAAGCATGTGCAAAATTACCAAATATAATAGAACAATTTGCACGAGATATTTACTCATATTTTAAAATAGCAGTTATCGTCAGGAGAATCTCTGAGAATACCAAATATTCAAAAATGAAAAGCCACATAAAATGCTTCGATTAAGCCAGACAAGGTGGTTGTCGCTTCGTGTAAGTAATAACAAATATCAACGAATTGAACACAATGTAATTCAAATTATTTTACTAATAAAATAAAAAATAATATAAAAAAAGTTAATGGTATGCAATTGTAAAACAAAGATTTTAATTGTTAATAACTGAAAATGTATTAATATAATACAAATTTATTTGTATCTTTTTTCATGCTATAAGTTAAATTTAAATTTAAATTCTAAATAAAATAATAATTAATACTTTTCTGTAATTGATGTTATAACATAATATATAATATTGTACATTTATCTATTTTTAATATACAGACTGTCATTGATAATATTCTGCAGCATTGAGATTCTTTAAGGATATTTTTCGAAAAGGCAATAAAAGAAGATAGCCTACAACAAGAAATATTTTAAATGATCTGAACAACAATGCATTCAAGATTTATTTTCTTTTTCTATCATACGTACTGAAATTAGTAACAAAAGTCAATTTAGAATTTCAAAATGAAAACCCTCGGTTACCATATTTACTTGAAAGAGTAACAAATTTATATTGGGTCGTCCGGAAAGTTCGTGCCGACTAAAATTTAAATTTTAGTATACATTTAAATAATAACTAAATTAAAATTTTCTGCGTTTCAATTTTCAACATCGGCACGAACTTTCCGGACGACCCAATATAAAATTATTTTAAGATATTAAAATTTATTAAATTTATTAAAAACGTTTTAAAAAGTAAAAATATAGCTGACATTTTTCTTTAGAATCCAGATAATTATAAGTCAAAGAAGTGTATTGTGGTACTAAAAGTTGATGCTTTCCTAAAAAACTCAGAAACTAAACTCGAAAAAAAAAGAACTTCATGATTTTAAATCGAGAGTTTTGTCTTTTTACATAGAACTTTGTAAACAAATTAAATTTAATAAACGATTTGATTTTAATAGTCTTCATCTAATACTTGCAGCTAATTTTATTATTCAGAATGCCTTAAGTACATTATGTCAATTGCAGAGTTTGCGAACTTGTACCCATCATTAAACATTGACATTAAAATGGTTAACATTGAGTAGCAAAATATTTATATCGTGAATTTCCATTGGATACGAATCAAAACTACAATCTCATGCAATTTTGGAACGTGGTAGATAAAACTAAAAATATAAATGATGGAAAACCAATGTTTGGATATAGCATTTAATGGCATTTGTAAAGTACGTCTTAATCTTAATCACATTCATCTGCTATTGCAGAGAGGACATATTCACAATTAAATTTAATCAAGAATAAATTGCGAAATACATTAAATATTTTAATAATTGCGTCAAATTTGGCAATTAAAGAAGTGTTAAAATATAAAATAATTGATTATAAACATTTTCTTTAAAAAAAATTATCAAAACTATAGACAATGTGTTCCAGCAAGAAATCGAAATATTGGGTTGTCCGGAAAGTTTGTACCGACTAAAATTTAAATTTTAATATACAGTTATTAAATTAAAATTTTCTGCGTTTCAATTTTCCTTTAACATCGGCAACTTTCCGGACAATCCAATATTATGCGATTTACTTGAATATGATAATAATTGTGATCAGTTATAAAAATATATTAGACAACTTTGCTTCCGCCGTTTTCCTATAGATGGCTTTAGCGGTAAGTGGTGGTCGAAATAAATAAATCATAGACGTCATACAATAAACTCGGGCATCTGTCAACATAACCCCATAGAAACATTAGTCGATTTGTGTCTGCATCATAAAGTTATTCTCGATTGAAAATGTCAGTTTACGAGCCAAATTCTCGTCATTTGCGG
>Ga0157363_1001677_pt1 | contig 18782 bp, 16 predicted proteins | sample AttsexASBM1_FD_111477 | JGI IMG/M metagenome (GOLD analysis project Ga0157363, IMG submission 111477) | Fungus gardens microbial communities from leaf cutter ant in Ribeirão Preto, State of São Paulo, Brazil - Atta sexdens ASBM1 | ecosystem: Host-associated > Fungi > Mycelium > Unclassified ... | reverse complement strand
TATATATATATATATATATATATATATATATATATATATATATATATATATATGTGTATGTATATTTAATATATATGTATATATGTTTAAGACAGTATTTGATAAATTTACTTAATACGCATTCTGATGTTAACACTAACCGAATTGCACAGTCTTTTGATTTAATGAAACATCCAATTGGTCTTTACTCCTTTTTACTTATTTAACGTGTTCGGAATAAGCTAACTTAGAATTTATTTTTAAGACGATAAGTCTAAAACTTTTAGAGACTGCCTTAACATAAGGTATGGTGAAAAATTTGTCAGTAGATACCTCTTTTTTAGGAAAATAAAAAATATGAGAATTTTTATATTTACGAATGTAAAAAAAGGAGTTTGTTATTAATCGTGGTGAATATGAAATAAAGAGGATAACCATTCTCCGAAAACGTGTGAACAGTATAAGATTACATTCATGAAATTTTGGATGAGACATTAATAAAATTCTATCTATTATAATAACGCTCCTACATATAATAACGCCCCTTTTGTGACATAAAGGATAGTGAGAATAAAAATTGAGAAATCTTCCTGAACAAGTAGATTTCTGAAATCTGTTGAATACAATTCTATTCTCCTCAACAATTATAATCGTGTCTAAAAAATTCGAAGTACCATGAGTACAATTTTGATGGTGAACTGCAACGTAGTATGAACTAAAAATGTTTTTTATATCATTTATGTATCAGAGGGAGCCGCAAAACAATATCATCAACGTAACGATAATAGAACAATGGTTGCACAGGAAACATTCTAATAGTCGATATTTCCAAGTCCTGTAAAACGATTTCAGCAACAACAGGAGATATAGGCGAACCCACAGAGGTACCAAATATCTGTAAATTTGTAAAATCTTTGATTAAAGGTAAAAAATGTAGAATCCGGAACAAAATTTACAGCATTCAACGGTATAGTAGTATTCTTAATTATGTGATCTCATCTTCTCTCAACTACTTTTTGATACCAAATCTATGAGAATGTTGATAAATAATGAGACCACAAGAGACATCCAAGGAGACTAAAATATGATCAGGTTCAAAACGCAGCTCATTTAATTTGACCAAATGGAAATTGTTTTTCATCTGACTAAATACCTCTTAAATCCTTGATAAGGAATAAAAAAAGATTGAAATCTGAGATAGTTCATATCAAAAAAAGCCAGGATTTAAACAAGCAGAATGAATCTGATTCGTTACATGATGATTCTTATCTTTCTATTATACAATCTTTCTCCCGTTCTTACTCATTCTTCGCTTTTTCTTCTTGTTTCCCTTTCCTATTTCCATCCCCTTTTTTAACGGTTCCTTCATTCTGTATATCGCAGCCAGACGACAAAGAGGTTTCTTCGCAATACAATTTTTTAATTTTTATACCCTTTTGCCAATGTGGAATTATCCTTGGCAGAAGAAATTTTGTATTAATACTTTTTTGGAGATCTTTTTATCACCGCAACATTGTAAATCTAAGGTAACTTTGACTACAAATTTTAATTTATACATATAGTAATCTACAGACGGATTTTCTTTACTTTATATTCAGTATCTTTGTATATAAAGCTCTGAAGTTTTTCTTTGTTTTAAATATTGTATTGGTGTAATTTTTGTTTTATTTTTATAGATTTTAACGAGAATTGTTGTATTTACAATGCTTGTGAATAATTTGTGCATTTTGATACCAATATGGATTTTTATTATTTTGATATCTAGCAATTCTACTGATGTTATTTATTATTTGCGTTGGATCATTGATAATTATATTTGTTTTTTATATTTACACATTTTATATTTACATATTTACTTTATTGTTATTTGGTTCATAGCCTTTCTAAATATTTATTTTTAATTTATATTATTGAACTATTGTAATATGATGCATTTTAATTAACGCAAGCTAGGTTATGCGTCACCATAATCTCCGGTTTTTACTTTCTCTCACAGAAATTATTACGGCCTGAATTCCTGCAATTTATGCAATTCGGTCAAGTTTAGTGTCATCAGTAATATATAGAAGGCGTATTATAATAAATTTATCAAATATTGTCTTAAACATGGTTGGTCCCTCAATACTTACATACATTCTTAAGGTAAAATATATATAAAAAAATATATACATATAGTATATATATATATATATATATATAAAATATATATAAAAAAAAATATATATATATATTTATCACTATTTTATTTTTATTATTATTTTATTATTGTTTTTTTTTCTTCTAGTTTTTTAATTCTTTTTTTTCATGTGTGTATATATTTTGTATATATATATATATATATATATATATATATTCTTATTCTTATTATTATATAGAAGAATACGTGCCTGTTCTCAACTTATCACTATGTTGAGCATAGCCTAATGTAATCAATTTCCTTTAAATCGATTTGGTGAGCAGAGGTGATACTCGCAAACATCACCTCCACTCCGGATTTCTAGCTTAATTAGCGCGACTTCATTTTTTATGGTCCCTGAGATGGACATCCCTCTTGTTGATTTTTGGTCTCTTGTCCCTTTCTTGGCCAAGATGAGCCGGAGAATGGAGCGGTGTGCTATGGAGCCAATCCACAGGGAATCCCGTGCCATTTTAACTGAATTTTAACAGAATCTCTCCTCTAGAATGTGCACCTTAATTAGTCGCTCCATGTTATGGCTCCAGTCTCGTAGAGAGATCGCGATCGTTCCGTCTCCATTGACATCTGTTATAATTCCGCGTTGCTATCCTCGGTTTTCACGAATGGCCACGACTTCTCCGACAATGACGTGGTCGGAACGATGGCGCAGCATGTGCTTGTCTGTTCATGTCATCAAGTGTCTTTTCATGTCATCTTCCGGTTAGATTCTCAAGTAAGTCCTGAAAGTTTTCGCTGCCAGTCTTCAATTGGACCCAGAACATCGTAGTCCATTTTCACGACTTTCACTACCATGAATGATGAATTCCGCGTCAACAGTTTGATGTTAATGTATTCAATTTTCATATCGTCTATAAGAAAATACATGGTATTTTAAAATGCCTGCATGGCACCGCATGCTATCTTATTTATCCATATATATATATATATATATATATATATATATATTAGGTGTAGTAAAAAGAAATCCATTCCGTAGAAAGAATTCCATTATTTTTCCATTCAATTTCATGCAAAAATAATGGATTTCTTTTTACTACACCTAATAATATATGTATATATAATTTTTATTTATTTACTTATTTATATATTTATTTATTTATTTATACATGTATATATTGAGAGAGGAAAAGAAAATTGTGTCGTGCTGAATTTTTCTTTTAGTTGCTCAATCTTTCAATTCAAGAGTGGATTCTTCCCTCGGGAAGGAGAAGAATAAATAAGTTCTAATTTAGTTTTGTTATGCTCTTGTAATTCGAGATCTGGAGTGCTAGGATTTACTTTAGTTTTATTCCTTCCTAAATGTAATAGAAGTTGAGTAAGTGAATCCTACATGGTTCCCAGTAGGTACACCGACCAATCATACACAGTGTGTAGAGCATATCCAATGTCTAATGTCAGTTTTGAACTCTAGTAATTAGGTATATCCCGATTAATCCAGCGCTGATATTGCCAAAGATTAAAAATTTATTCCAGAATTTTTTCCAAGCGGAGATAGTGATTCTTTCTATCGATGCTTCGTTTATGAGATTAGAGAGTGATCCTCCATTTATTACAATTAAGCGTCCTAATATGCCTCTTGCTATGGTATTGAGAATTGCAGATCGCTCTGTGGGGAAAACATTATGTGATCCTTGAGTTCTTCCAGATCGATTTGTGAATATATTCCACTGGTCGCTAGTGCTCCTGGGCTGATATACTTCCATGGTTAACGGTTTAATTGAAGGCTTCATAATGGTGGATGGTAATGTCTCCACCGGTTTAGGCATAATTTTATACCATGAGTCTTCCAAAAGGTACATGGTAGATGCAAAAGAATTACAGGTAATTTGAGTTCCGTGGTATGTTAATAATGTATTTGCGGAGTCAAAATATGTTTCGTTTCCTCGTATTACTGGAAGCTGCTCGTAACATTCTGTGGTTTGAGCTAATTTTACCTCGGTACACATTTTACCATGTGAATTACTTCTCCTACCAAAAGTATATCCATCCATATATCCAGGTCTCTTCATAAAATGATACGCGAAAACATCAGGTGATCTAGCGGCTAATGCATTCTACATCATACGATATTCAAGTTGACATTGTTGCAATAATATATTTCTGTATAATTGATTAATTTGAGTGCGAGCGTGTCTTTCTATACGAATTTTGAGTTTATGAAGATATCGATGTTTATTGCTATAAAGCTGCCAGAGCTTTTAAAAACTTCAGCACCAAACGTCATTTTGAAAATTATTAATTTTGGATGTTTGGTTCTGATAAATGTATGTTCACAAGTGGTTCGGCTGGGGCGAGTGTACTCAAAATCACGTAAGGGTTAAAGATACGTAAGTAGGGTGCTCAGAATACCCAAAAATTGTTTTAATTTAACATTTCATATATACAATACATATATTATATAATATATATACGGTATAATATTCTGGTATTACCGAAAAATGATGTGTATACTGACATAAAAATTTCGGTTGAATTTCGGTATTTAATGTCCAATATTGATATTTGGATCTCGGTTTTGCGTATACCGCTATAGAATATCGGTTTTTAGTCCCTGATTTATATAATACTGAAAAATTAATATTGATATATTACTGCTATTTTTCATATCATTTTAAATTCCTGAAATAGTAGATTATGATGAGAGGTTAAGTTTACATTAGTCATATCCTTATAGGTAGAGGAAAATAAAGATAACGGACTTTAAGAATGTTTTGTATAATTGTAGCAAAAAGTTCTTGAAATTTGATTTTGACAAATATGTGCTGTTTTCATATAAAGTTTATAAAGAATAATAAAGATTGTATTCAGAATCTTATCATTTACTCATAACTAAAATGCAGAAATGACAAACTTTTGAATTTCTATTACTAATTATTTCTGAAAAAAATGACAAATTTTTTACAATGACAGTATCTCAAATCTAATCTTAAAATTCTTATATTTTAAACTCTTATAACTTCAAGTTACTTTCAAGTTACAATGAATCGATTTCGGATTTTGTTATAAGTGTCTGAACATATATAAGAATAATCTGTAAAATTTTTGTTAAATTTCTAATATAATATTTTAGAAATAGGTATTAAACATCTTTTTTGGACATTTTGATAATACATTTTATTTTTCTTTTCCTGCAGAATAAGATTGTAAGTGCTGCTCGAAAAATATAAATCTTCTTTTGTCAAAAAGAAGATGTAACAGTAATTATTAAATGCAATTTTCAGTCAATTTTAGCAATTCAGTCAATTTTAAATTGTCGTACATGCATGAATTCATTGCGAATTCGTTCCGTTATTAAAACCGCATGGAATGTATTGGAGAAACGGAATGTACCCTGCACTCCATGCTATGCACTAAATATTCATGCGCTTTATGCAAGAAACGGAATGCACTCGATTTATGATTGATTGCGCAAAGTCTTCGATGCGTTCATTACGCTACATGGGTATTGGGAATTCACGTTTTAACATAACAAAATTGGCGGAACAACATGGAGAGATGCAGAAATAAATTATTAGGCAATTATCCAGAAGATGCTCCTCACCTTCAATTTCAATGAAATTATGCTCATTCGATGCGGTATTATGTGACCGCAGCGTATGCTCACATCGCAGTGTTTCATGTCTTCATGACAGATTTTCTAACCTAAATAGTCGTCAACTTTAATGATTAAATCTCACTTCGCGGGACTAGGCACAACATTTAACTACCAGATTCTTTCGTTTTATGTAAAAATGCGTCAAATGAGCATAATTTAGATAATAAAGAATAATTATGCTAATATAGAGAAAATAGAAGAAATAGAGGAAATAGAGAAAATAGAATGCTAAGGATACGAAGACGTTTACGGGATGCCTCAGATCCATTTGGTATACTGGAAAATGAATTCCGCAGTTTTTATAGGGAAATAAAATTTTTGATATTTTTGAAGGTTATATTTTTTTAAAGCTAATTATGTATGCAATGAAAATTAAAAATAGAGACAAATAAACTAAGTTCATGGTAAATTTCTTTCAAATTTATTAAAGATTATTCAGGGAAGCTGTTCAAGTGTTTGTTGAAGATTTACAACCTCTATTACTGAATCCAAGACGATATGTTCTTGTTGAATTGTATTAGTTAAGATATCACATTATAAAGAATTATAATGATTTATTTTTTCCTATTTAGCATTTATTATGACAATAATTTTTTGTTATAGATTCTAATTGTATTGAATCTTTTTGGTTCGTGAGTTTGTCATCAAAAGTGAGTTGGTCAAGACTTCTATCGTGTACATGTCAGCCAACAGTCAACAAAATTTTACGCAATGTAATTAATGCATTAAATATTTTAATGGATGGCTGGATTAAATATCCAATTAAAAATATAGAAATACAATATGTTAAAGAAATGTAAGTTTAATAAATTAATTTAAAATAAGATAAAAATGAATCACAACACAAATATATATGGTAAGATTGTATAATATTGGGAGTACAAATTAGTTCGGTCCGTTTTTTTGTGTTTTTATTTCAAAATAAAATGAATGAACAGATCAATTAAAGTCTATCGCTGCCTACTACTTTTTCCTATCTCTCAGGCAATTTTCGAATTCCATTTCGAAAAAATGACTCGTCTTTGGAGGCGATCCAATTTTCGATTTCTGCGAAAGAAGTGAATCGGTGACTTGCTGCATCCTTCGGAACAACCAGTAATCAAAAGGAGCAATATCCGGAGAATACAGCGGGTGCGGTAAAATATCCCATTTGAGCGTTTCCAAATATTTTTTTACGACTTTAGCGACATGAGGCCGAGCGTTGTCATGAAGAAGAATAACTTTATCATGTCTTTGTTTGTATTCCAGCCATTTTTCTCGCAATGCACGGCTCAAACGAATCAATTGCAGCCGATACCGATCGCCCGTAATGGAATCGCCAGGTTTCAGCAGCTCATAGTAAACAAGATCCTTTTGGTCCCATCAAATAAAGAGCATGATCTTCGAATGTTCATGAATGTTCAGCCGTGGTGTTAAGGTCGATGGCAACGATTGACCGGGCTTAGCGTAGTATTTTTTCTTCTTGGGGTTGTCGTAGAATATCCACTTTTCATCTTTAATCACAATCCGATGCAAAAAACCTTTTTTCTGTTGTCTTTGAATCAGCTGTTCGTGAAAAATCGTCTTTCAACGTCTCTCGGTTTCAGTTCATAAGGCACCCAATTTCCTTATTTTTGAATTATTCCCATGGCTCTCAATCGTATAGAAATGGCTTGTTGAATTACCTCCAATAATTCTGCAAGCTCCTCTTGCATTTGACTCTGATCTTCTTCGACTAATGCCTCTAATTCTTTGTCTTCGAATTTTTTTGGTTGTCCAGAGTGAGGCTTGTCTTCAACGCTGAAATCTCCATTGAAACGTCGAAACCATTCCCTACATGATTTATCAGTTGGAGCAGTGTTACCATAAACTTCAACAAGCATTCGATGGGCTTCAGCCGCACTTTTCTTCCAATTAAAGCAGAAAATCAAAACCTTCCGCAAATGCTGCTTGATTAACACAAAATTCGATATTTCAAACATAGTAAAAATCAAGGTTTTTGTATGAAACTTAAAGCGATATAAACTGAATTATTAGCAGATGTTTAATCTCTCTGAAATCGCTATATTCAAAATCAGCTGTCACTATGAATCATTCGCAACAGCTGGAACCATCTTTAGGGAAACGGACCGAACTAATTTGTATTCCCAATAAATATTTTAAAAACAATATTTTAACAAAAACGAAATTATATTTAATTGGGCTCTTGAAATTCAAACAATAATAAATATTATTTAATTAGCGGGCAATGAAAGCATACACAGCATGGTACTTGGAGCGCAATATATAAAATATATTTACTATAATTTTACATTATTGTACTTGTTAATGACAAATTTCTTGAATGTTTCGATTTATTTTAAACCAGCAATCCATATAATTTTCATGAACAATATTCTAATCCGCACATGTTGGAGATTACTGCGTTCGACAGAGGATGAGCATACCCTTGCTTCTTAATTGAGAAATATCGTAAATTTTCTTTGTTGGATAACCAAGTGAATAACTAAATGTACATTAATGAAATAATGATGTTAGTTAGATTGATTTTACATAGTTTTTCACTTTTACTCACCCTCCGTCTTTGCAAATCACAATTCGAAGCGCAACGCATTATGTTACAATATATAGAAAAAAATTATAGATGTATTACTTTAAGACAGAATCCATGTGGAAGTCAAATATGTAATGACCATCAAAATTTTATTTTAAGAGCCGCATCAGAATAGAACACAAATAATTTTTAAGACAGCTATTATAATGTCAATCTTTAATAACAAACCTTCAAAAACTAAAGGCGAGTACATATGTCATTATTTAAATTTCTCTAAAATGCTCACATATGAATGGTGTAAAAATTCCGTGTCCGATGTAGATTCAAACTATTGATTTGTAATTGAATATTTAGCATTTCAGAAATGAGTCTTTTATTCAAATGTCTTTCTGTATCTAAAATTTTAATATTCTCCAAATCAAATTCTGTGACTGTGCTCCACTTATGCTGAATAATAACTGATTGGCAGGAACTTAAACTATTTATAGTTTAATTGTGTGATCATGCAATTTTATTATCCCATTTATTTTTTTATGAGAATAATATTAAAAAATGCATAGATTTGTTGATGGACAATGGTTTCTCTGTTGATCTCATTTTTGACACAATGAATCAAAGGATAAAAATCTTTCCGTTAACAATAAATCTAAATTTTTTAATTATAGTAAAAAACACAAGATAATCGTATTATCATAAAAAAAGATTTTATAGTAATTCCTTATATTAAAGAAATTTCGAATTCAATTACATCGTTATTTAATAAATTAACAACTACTTTCGGATTTAGATCGATAAACAAAATTATTAAAGTACAAAAATATTACGAAATCTTCTCGAAAAAATCATGTAGTTTATAAAATCAATTGTAAAAAGTGCGATGCATCATACGTAGGACAATCAAAAAGGCATTACAAACAAAAGTCAAGAAACATACGAATAATATAAAATTAGATTCGTCGAAACATTCAGTAATATGAGAACACATATTAGAACATAACCACTCTTTCGTTTGGGAAAACAAAAATTTTAGATATTGAACATATTATAACTACCATAAAAGATTAATAATAGAAATGATTTATATTAAAGATCAAAAAACAGTATTAATTGTGTAAAAGACACTAAGTTGTTCAATACCTCGTATTTTGACATCTTAAAGGAAATTTCTTAAAAGACAGAGTTTTAAGGAATGAAATGCAATTCCAATAGAAATAACAAATAGAATACTTTGTGTTTTCTCACCAAACTAGTATTGAATGTGTATATATTCTCAATCATCCTGGAAAAGCGACACATGACGTTTTCGCTCTTGTCACTTTTGTAATTAAAGAAAAGCGTTATTGTATATGGAAAATTTGGAAAAAATCGAATTACATCATTAATGTAAATATTTTTTTATAAAAAAATTTTTTTGTCAAAATTCCTATTTATTTTAAATTTAATTTGATTTAGATAAGTAATCTTGACGTTAATCTTACATTATGGGATTAAACGATTATGGAACTAAATTCTTGCCGTCAAACGAGAACTGGATTTTGTAACTTTTAATTAATGGACATTGATTAAATAACTGATTTGATTTACCATTAATAATCATCAACTGACACGAAAAATTATTCTCGATTTGTAATATTATTAAGCGAAATAGATAAATTTATTTAATTATATATTGAGGAAGATTCTGTGAGTTTATTGTTAGATATTAATGATGTGTTAAAGTAATTTTAAGATTTTAATAAAATATCTAATACTACTCATATATTTGGTCATTGATTTTTGAATTGTTTTGTATTCAAAAAATTATAATTTTCCTTCTTACTAATAAATAATAATCATAATTTATGTTTTTTCAGACATCTGCATTATTTTAACGATATCGAAAAAATACAGACGCATACTGTAGACTGAGGCAAAATAACGATTGCGCTATCTAGCGAAGATAATAAAATTATATTTCAATAACTATATTTCAATAACTGCAATAAGAAACGCGTTCCATTCATTGTCTACACCGACTTGGAATGCAAGACAGAGTCCAACAAGGAAGATGCACTTGTATCAGCAGCATGAAGCGTTTAGTATAGGCTACTACGTGTTCGTACAACGACACATAATCGTCGTATCAGTTCCGTCGCAATGAAGACTATATAGCGTGGTTCGCGCGACAATTCCAAAACTTGGCGCATCGCGTGAAAAATATTGTATCCGCCAATGTGCCCATGTAAATGTTGTCAAAAGAACAATGGGAGGCGTACCGTAGCGCGACGCGTTGTCACATCTGCGAGAAATCGTTCACGCTGGACGACATGCGGATACGCGATCATTGTCATTTCACCGGCCATAGATACCGCGCTCCAGCACATTCAAACTATAACTTAAATTATAAAAATTCGTTTTATATTCCGGTTGCATTTCATAATTTCGGACTACGACGCACACTTTATTAATTAAAGAAATTATATATAATTAAAGAAATTGCTACCGCGTACAATGAAAATATAGATCTCCTTCCTACAATGAAAGAAAAATACATTTCATTCATTAAACACGTTAAAGATTCGCCTAGAGGGCAGATTCGCAAAAATGCGTAAAATTATGTTTTATTGATTCTTTCAAATTTCTAAATACAAGCCTTGATAATTGGTGTCGTATCTCGATAAAGATAAATTAAAAATTGTACATTCCGAATTTTGCAAGCTCAGCGCGGAGAACTTTGATCTTTTCACACAAAAAGGCATCTTTCCGTTACGAGTACGTTGACTGCGTTGAAAAATTGCAGGACACGTGCTTACCACACGAATTATTTTTCAGTTCGTTGACGAGCGATACCGTATCCGAGAGCGATTACGCTCACGCTGCGAACGATTTTCTATTCGAACGCTCGGTGAGAACAGTGATCTGTACTTGAAAACGAATGTCTTGTTATTAGCCAACATTTTCGAAAATTTCTGCGAAAGCTATGTCGCGAGTTACGGTCTCGATGCTGCGCATTACTATACTTTGCTTGGTTTCACGTGGAACGCCATGCTGAAACATACGCGTAGATTTGAGTGCTCACCGACATTAATATGATCATGTTCATTCAACGTGATATACGCGGTGATCTCAGTCAAGTGTTCCGGCAGATACACGCAGGTTAATAATAATGCATGCGTTCGTACGACCCATTTCGACGATCGACATGCGGGTCGCATGCCGATATTTGCGCGTGTTGTAATCTGACACGAGATGCGACAGCTCGTTGACCTACTTGTAATTGCCGTTGAATGTAAACATCTTCCACATGTCATTTTTGAATGGTTGAACCGTTTGACTACTGACGCTTTCAACGTTGAATACGTGGAATAGCGATTAACGTCATGTTTTTTCAAGATTTTTTTCACATCGGTGTTGTAAATACTTTCTCATATTCGTTTACAAATTTTTCGGACATTTTCCACTCGCTCGAATTATCTCAGCGATAATGTCAGCTGTCTCGCTTTCACTCTTGCTCTTGAGTAGTACCCATGCGTACTTGCTCAATAATCGAGTGTGTAGTTGTGGCCTCTGTTGAAGTATGGCCTCGAGTATTGGTTCATCTCAATGATATCAGCCTGCTATAGATCGTCGTATTTTCGGACTATGACGCATCTTCGCGGAAAATTCCTTTTCACCCGAGCGTGCAATTCCTCGACGACTTTCAGAATTAATTTTTCTCTTTTCATCTCTTTTTCATGATTCGATGCGTAATACGTACAAGAAAAAAATATATTGTTTCTCGCTAATGTCACTCGACTGATTCGGTTCGTTGATACGCGATTTAATGTATAATAAGACCTTTGTGAGTTCCTCGATGACATCTCATTGTTATGAGCGTTGTTGCTCACTCAGTGCGAAGCGTCAGGCAATCGTAGATGATCCACCAGCTCGTTGAGATCGTCCCAGTGCACGTAATCGACCGCGTTGTCGTTCAGTGTCATTGCATGAGATAATCCCTTTCTAGATTTCTTCTTCTGTTTCTTGAGTGTGATCGACATCAACACACGATTATGTGTTTGTGCACATTCGTTGCCAGGAACATGCCCTTGTACTTATGCGTATCATCTTCCGTATAGAGGAGATCGTTCAGAATTCTCTTAAAAATCAACCCGTAAAGACCGGTACCGATGTATCGTATGTCGTCGATAATTATGTTGTCCGCATCATCCATGTCGAAACATTTATTTTGCCAAACATCAGTCTATCCTTGTATAAATAAACACCGTATATATCATCTATACCACTTTCTTTTTCTGGTGCTTCCCTCAGGACAGTCTCGACGTATTTTTGGCCTAGCGGACCTAAGCCGCCTCTCGACCTTCCGACGTTTGCAACCGATTTTGAACCTTCGTAGCAATTCATCCATCATTTTGAAGATGTTCCCCAACGATTCTATTGTAGGTACGATCCTCGTACGCGGGATAGAGGTTATCGGCTGTATACAATTGTGCGATCGATCATCGGATTTGCGTAGAACCGTGGAATGCTCGAATGTCTCGCTCGCTTCCTCTCTCTTCTTCTCTTCCTCCTTCTTCTCATATTTGGAGGCAAACGCTGCGTCGCGCGACTTTTTCTTTGTTGCACGCACGCCGGGACTGTCGACGAAAAGTCGCAGCGGTTCGATAAGAGATTTAAAATGTCTATCTAACGCAATGATTCTCTTCAATTTTATCGGTTTTTAGAACGCGATGTTTCTTGCGAATCGACTCATTCATTTTCTTGATCTTCTTCTTGATTCTTTCACACTCGCGTACATCAGCCATATTCGTTTCTGGCGAATTATTGACGACTGATCCTGTTACGTTATCGCGAACTCGTTAATCCCTTTCTGTATCTACATTTGTAAGCGTTTTATCTATCACTGTCCTTATCTATCACTAGAAATCCATATTTTTATTGCCAACAATCACGACACAATGCGCAAAATTCGTTATGTAACATGTCGGTATTCACGTGATTATTATAAATCTGTTTTAAGTTAACCGTCTTGTTTGAACAGGATCAGCAGATTCGCGTTGTCGCGTATCAGAGGTACGTCTGACAGAGAGAAAGCAATTGACGTTTGCGTGACGACCCGTCGAGAAGTATTCTCTCACGGTATTCTGCTTGTCGCATGCCACATTATCAAAGATAAAAATAAAATTTGGGCACTCGTTGAAATTGCTGTTGGAGAATAAAGTACCCGATTTTGTCGATAAACATCAACAAATTTTCGAGATATCGATATTTTACCTGTTGCAGCGATTTTGAGTAGACATGCACGTTCTCGAAACGTACATCGTTTGGGCTCTCGAGCAAAAGAATTATACGAACGTTTTATCGCAATTCTACGAGCCGCAAATGATCGCGCATATAGTATCCGGCAGCATTTCGCCGTGCTTGCGCTTCTCCACGTTGCTTCCCATTTTTCGCGATTTCGCGTCGCAGTTTGTGTATTGTCAGCGGTTGCCGAATGGCATGCCCGCACTACAGGCTACGCGCTCTCAAACTATTAAAGGCACGCGGATCTGCTAGTCACGCATAGCAAAATATCTCGTGCTGTGTCATCCTTCTGATATTCGAACGCTGAGGAGATGCAGTATATACTGAAGATTGTCCTCTTACGTGTGCGGTGCTACGTGAGGGTACAAATTTCTGGAATATGTAAAGGGAGATTTGAAAAATCGAAACTATCATCGATGCAACGAGCATTACAATCAGCCGTGACAGCGAACGCACATCGACGGACTAGCACATAAGTTAAAGAATTGAAAGCGAATGTCGACGCGCGGCGGTCTGCTCAATCAAGCGATAAACACGTTTTTTTCGAGTTACATATTCCAGGCTACCAGTTTTGTGGCCCGAGCATTCTGTTGACGAAGCGATTAGCTTGAGAAATGACGCGATATAAATCCGCTGGACGCGGTGTTGCGTATTCTCGAAGTACCGATCATACCGATATATACGCGGCAGACAAAGTACTCGCCGATAAAACGCTAAGATGCGTCATCACGAGAGATTCGGCTCTGAACGAGAGAGCCGCCGCTGTTGCTATTTGGGCAGCGATGAAAGCCAAGACCAAGAACCATTGAAACCAAAGAAAAGACGACGAAGAAAAAGACAACAGAAAAGGACTTCCAACGACAGCTAAACGAGGTGGCGTGTTACGATTCTACCAATTTCCACCAAGGGTTTAAACTGGATCAGAATGTAAGAACTAACCAATCGAGCATTCCCCTATCATTCGACTGTAACAGGGGAATACTCGACTGTAGTTGGTTCTTATGTTTTGATCTAGTTTAAATCCTTGGTGGAAACTAGGCCAATGTTGAGCGCGCTCTGATCCTTGATTGATGGAAGGTGAGCGAAAGCGGTGAACGACAGCAAAGTCGTGCGACGTTATTTCGAGGAGCTGCAATCACGATCACACGATGGAATTGGGTCGCGGACTGTATCTCGCTCCATACAAATAGGGACGCGGACTGTATTTCGGCTCATACAAACGCGGACAGGACGTAACAGCGAAGAAAAAAAAACGCCAAAGTGACGATAAAATTGCCTTCGTAACTATCAACATGCAATTGAAGCTTGCGAGATGTGGGTACCGCATTTTATAGGTGTTTTCACGTGCGTAATCTACGAATGATGCGTGCCGAAACGAAAGCGGTATCGTGAATCTGAAACGATGTGACGGGACCCGGTATTCGTTGGTAGCATACGCGAAGAAAAACAACCGCGTCGTGTAAAGGAGACCGGGGTTAATAGACTCATTTGGCAGTTCGAATTTTTATGAAATTTAGAGACTTAGCGAAAAAATGAATTCTACACCAGTTACTACATACATTTGACTACCTAATAATATTTTAATAATAAAGTGAAATTAATATGAAAAAGAAATGCATTTTTTCTAATGCATTTCATCTGATTCAGCTAGCCTCGGGACCGGGGTAATTCGACTAAGATTATTAAAATAAAGATTAATGTATTTTAAGTTACATCTTCGGCTACATATTAAAAAAACTTTTAAATATAAAAATATATTTTAAACAAACAAACTTCGCTTCGCAGGGCAAAATAATATTTCTTTTTGTAAAATTTGTTCATTTCAAAAACATGTCGAATGAGCCTAATTTTCGAGATTGGATGAGGGAACTAAACTTATAACGTTTACTGAGAAAAATCTCTTTTCTCCTCTTTAAAAGAATAAAATTTTGAGTAAGTACCTACTAAGCATCTTCACTAAATGAATCATACAATTCCATGCTGTGTTAGTCTACTATCCCCATCCGTTCATTTTTTAAAAACATTAATAATATATGATAACAAAACACATAAATAAGAAAAATCTATTAGAATTTATTAAATAAAAACTACACTTATTACTAAGTAGAAATCAAATATCTCATCATATATGATTATAAAACAAAAACTTTAGAATAAAAATATTTATTCAGGTGTACAATTTTTTAAAATTGTGGTATAACTTCTATCATGTATTCGTAACAAGATGTTACAGCAGACTTAGTAGCAGTCGCTACTGCTTAGACATGTTTTATGCGTGTCTCGCGTGTTTTGTTTTTAATGTAACTTCGATTTATTCTACTTACCCCTAGTCAACTTACCCAGGTCTCTCCTTTTGACAGTTTTGGTAAAATCTTGGCAGTTTTGACAGTCTTCGATTATTCAAGGAAGTGCGATATTTCGGTGTTATAATGACAGAGTACAGTTGCAAGCCCTATTAAATGTACAATCAAAGCTTCTGCGGACAGATGTGCCTACGATTTCTACGAACGGTCGACGTGTAAATATAAAAAGCTTGACGAGATGCCGAAATCTCAGTATAGGTCGAACGCTTTTTCCGTTATGTCGCTGACGCTTACGCTGACCGTCTTCGCGGCAAACTATTTTTCCGCCATAGATTTGAGTGACGGCGATTATCGGTCTGGCAATTTTTAAGATTTATCACACGATACTGAAAGTGAACGAATCGAAATTTTATTTCACCAAAGACGATATAGAAATTACAATTTCCGAGGGATCGTACGAAGTGCGAAACATAAATGAATTTTTAACACGTGCGATTTTACGAAATCGTCGTCCGTATCATGACGCGCTCGATATCTGTGATACGACAGCAATAACAACAACAGCAACAATAACAACGTTGATGACAACGGTGGAGAATACGCTCCGTGCAAACTACAACATGATGAGATGCGAGATTAAATATGCCTACAGAATAAATTTTGGCAAGCCCAATAGTATTGGATCGCTGCTGGAATTTTCGTCGAAGCGTATACTGCGTCCGTAAAGATGGAATGAATTGAACGTGTCGATTAACATAATGAACGAAAACGTTATCCGCGTAGAGTGACCACGGGCGTGTATAGCAACGGCAAAAGTGTGCATACGATATATGAATTTTCACCAAGTGCCGCCAGGATATAAGATCGGAACGGTGATATCGGCGCAGATCATTTACCTGGCAATTATCGCACGGAGCATTACGGATCTAACGATACTATACTATCTTGATCAAACAGTTCCCGGAATTCATTCAGAAAATTCAAAATACAAGTTTTATTCATCAAAAGTGATATTGTCCCCTTCAAAGTACAGGGCTTGATCCAGCTCTCGAAACATTTCGGGATTGTCGATATAGCCATCAGAGCCGTTTTCGATTTTTCCATTACCTCCTTTCGGCTGTTAAAACGCGTTTCCTGTAATGGTTTTTTGACTCGATTGAACAGAAAAAAATCGCAGGGAGCCATATCAGGTGAATTCGATGGCTGTTGAATGGTATTCGTTTCGTTCTTGGTCAAAAATTCACGGATAATGATGGCACTGTGCGACGATGCGTTATCATGGTGCAAAATCCACTCCATTTTTAAAACTGTAAAAAATCGAAAATACGCAAAGGTAGATGTACTCAAGATGGCGTAACTTTTACAAATGTCAAGCTATGGTGATAAAATTTGTTGGGAATGTCAATGATAGATGTGGCAACCTAACCAAAAAAACAGCTCAAATCAGCTGACTCAGAGCATCACCTGGTGGTAATTCCGGGAACTTTTTGATCGAGGTGGTACATCATTGACCAGGACGGAAACTTGCTCGATTTTCGAGAAGAAGAGATTACCGTTAGATGCACGTACAATGGCGTCAGTGATAACGCGAGCGTGAGATGCTCGTGCGGAATGGAGCGCACGCAGAGAGATAACGCAATCTTTACAAGGCCGGTGACGTCACAGCTCGATAACACTCGCTCATCCAGCTACATCAGAAAGAAGCTCAACGCATCGAACGTTACATTTTTAAAGTCTTTGGGCTTCGCGTGCAACATTTCAGATAACTGATATCCTAAACATTAAAAATGATCCGATTTTCGACAATCATTTCGTCAAGATTGAGAGTCACACGTACAACCAACACAGTCGGATATAGCGGCGAGATAAGGATACTCATATAACAACAGGATCTGTACACATTACCGCATAAAAGCTTTCTATACATCGAGGGAAAACTGACGAAGAATATATTGATCCATGATACTAACGTGGCATTGGGAAATAATTGTGTAGCGTTCATATTTGATGAGTTTCGATACGAACTCAACGGTTTGGAGATTGATCATAATATAAATATGAGTATAACTAGCAAAAGCAGCCTTAAAAACTATGTAACAGTGTCGTCCGACAGAAGTGCTGATGTGCACTGGTTAATGTTGACAGATGTCAAACACATAAAAAAAAGTGTGTTATGCGCGCAGGGTAGCTTTGTACGCTCACTAATACACCTATGAGCAAACAGCGGATTTAAGCTTATACCTGGTATATACTACATGGGCTGAAAAGTCCTGGGATTTTTAATGAAAACAAGCATTTTTTGGGCAAAGTTATATTTATTCCTCAACATAGTTGCCTTCGAGGGCGATATACTTGGTATAGCGATTTTTCAACATTTCAATGCCCTTTCTAGTACGAAATGTCCAAGCCTTCGAAATACGCCTCGGTTTCCGCGATGACTTCCTTATTCGATGTGAATTTCTTTCCCTGAAGCCACCGCTTGAGGTTTGGGAACAGATAATAGTCGCTGGGGCCGACTATTATCCAGTTTTCATGTGTGACGGTGCATTATCGTGATGGTACAGAACGAAGGCGAAAGTAGTGCCACTTAACGACTGTAGCTTGTAAACGAATGAACAAAATGTCATAAAACTTCATACATAAACTAGTGACAGATGAACCTCTCGAAATGAATCATGTTCATTTTCTAGTGACGCCATACATTGAAAAATCCCGGGACTTTTCAGCCTTTCGAAAATCTTCTCTCTTCCACCGCTATACCGGTCTTCGACGTCAAAATCACCGTTCTTGAAGCGTTGAAACCACTCACGACACGTTCTTTCACTAATAGCGGCCTCACCATAAGTATTTAAGAGCATTCGATGAGCCTCAGCCGCAGATTTCTTCATATTGAAG
>Ga0157363_1001676_pt1 | contig 18783 bp, 8 predicted proteins | sample AttsexASBM1_FD_111477 | JGI IMG/M metagenome (GOLD analysis project Ga0157363, IMG submission 111477) | Fungus gardens microbial communities from leaf cutter ant in Ribeirão Preto, State of São Paulo, Brazil - Atta sexdens ASBM1 | ecosystem: Host-associated > Fungi > Mycelium > Unclassified ... | reverse complement strand
TACTTTCCATTTAGAAGCACAAGTCGTTCGACACAACGTTCATCTTATTTATTGAATATCAAAAAAAATATAATGATAATAGAATGATATGTCAATTTATGTTGCTAAATGGAAAGCACTCATATCATTTGGTTCAACATAATTAAAAGCTCTAAAAAAATAAAAAAAATTTTAGAAAAAAGATTTTACATTAACAGACGAAGTTATCAAATAGCAGAGAAAAGATTTTAAGTAAAATGTTAATAAGAAAATGGATTACATTTTAGGTCAAATAAAGTTAAACAATTCAACATATATAGTTAAATAAATTATAAAAGCGCAATTATAAGCAGCACAAATATTTTGCTGGAGCTAGTTTCCATCGCTATTGAGCACATAACATTGATACACCGGCAGTAATCATCATTTGCACGGGAATGTGCGTGTGTGTCGCGTGTGACAAACGCGCAGTACATAACACACCGATGGACTACAATTGTTTATGTGTGCGATTCGTATGTCCGGTGCCCTTGCATGCGCAGGTGAATGCTTGGAGAACGCATATATATCGTCTCTCTGGCAATTTATAGATAATTTCCTGTCATTTTTCTTATGCACTTTGACATATGTTAAAGAAGACTGTTGTCATGATCGTTTTATACATTTGTTACTTTTTTCAGTTTTATTTAATTTCGAATTTCATTTAATTTCATGTAAGTTTTTAATTACTGTCAATAGCATTTGAATATTATTATCTGGACAAGAGTAGAATAAAAAAAAAGAGAGTAGCTATCAGGTTCGGGCATTGACGATTTCTATGTTATCATTGCAAGCATAGTATCAATGACGGACTTTTGGTGAAAACAATTCCCTCAAAGCGGTACTAGATGCCAGCAGAGTCTATATGCGATCTGTGCTGCACTCTACAGGAACTTACTCTAACATAATTTACCGAAAGATCTTTCGTCTTTTATTTCGAAATGAATTTAATTTTTATACATCAGCTCACGAGACTATTGTAAAAAAACATACATAGAATTTATAGGATTTATACATATACAAAATAACTATTTTCGTCACGCTTTTTTTCGTATGAAAATTCTTGAAACAATTTGTAGTAAGCTTTCATAATTTACAAACAAAAATCTTGAGATACAATTGAGATAAAAAATTATGAAATATATAAGAAAATGCTTTTTTAGAATTATGTAAAATATATCCGGAAAAAAATATTTTATATATAATTATATAAATTATATAAATTATATATAATTATATATAAAATTATATATAATTTTATATATTTGTTTATAATTATATATAAAATATTTTTTCCCGAGTATATTTTTTAAATAGAAATATATTTTTTTCTAATAGACTAATATGTTCCAAGATTATTAAATTAGAGATTTTTAAATACTAAATTACATTGAGAGAAAAAGAAATGATTAAAAAATATATATTGTTTTCATAAAGCTAAGAAAGAAAATCGTTTTTAAATTTTATAATTTACTAAAAATAAAAAGAACACACGATAATTTTGAGACACTATATAAATAATCACATACATATCAATAAAAATGCGTTTGAAATGATGTATATTTCTTTTTTTTTAATCAAATGGCACATAATGACTTTGATTGTATTTGCAATATCTAATAAAGCATGTTATATCTGGCAGCCCTCATAATTGCAACACTATCGATAAGATGATAAGTCACACCGATCGCGTGATAAGGCATACTTACCTTTCATTATTGTACTTTAATACTTATAACTTTATAACGTGTAATAGGAAAATCAGCTAGTAATTTAAATATGTGCGCTTCCAACTGTATGTAGAATATGCCTATGAAATTCTCTATGATAAAAAATAAATTTTGATGCCGCTTAAAATGCAAAATATTATATATTTCTAAAATAAGATACGTTGTTTATCATATCAATTATACATCGCGTAAAAATATAATTATATTGATAACCAATATTGATGTTTTATATTGAAAGATAATATTGCAGCCAATAATTCAATCGCCTTGATCAGAAAATTCAAATAGCCGGAAGAGGACTATATTTACAAAGGTATAAGAAAAGAATTCTGAGCTGTCACGGCACCAAACATCTGACATGCTACTCTGGTACCATTTTACGCTGTTTTATTTCTGTTCGCGATAGAAAAAGAGAGAGGAACGAAGAAAATGAAGAAACGCGAATGCTTGCTATAAATAGACATTTTAACTTATAATATATTTTCCTTCCTGTGATAATAATGATTTTATGTTATTGAAATTCATTCTAAATATGATTTAATTAAGTGACAGATTAAATCGTTATAATATCTGTTTTATCTGGAATTTTAAGAATCTAAAAATTCAGACTCAGAAGAGAATATAATAATTATTTAAAGAATCACATAAAAATAATTTTATTTGTAAGAGTAATTTATTTATTATTCAAATGCACAATATATAATTTATTTCAATATTTTTCTCTCTGATGTTAGCTTAGTAGACAACGTAAATATTGGCAACGTAAATATTGATTTAAGTGTGCCGATTGTTAATGAACTCGAAATATTTTAGTCATTAAACATACTCGATTTCGTCCGTAGTTTGTATTCGCGAAGAGTTTCATCGCCGTATTTTGATTGTAAGTCCGATTACGAGTCTACGTCAGATAGGTAGGAACGAAGTTCAAGGGAAACCGGTAAAGAGCATATGACAAATGTGAAATTCTAAATTCATAATTTCTTTTCTGCGAGGATATCTTTGTTATGAAGTCCATAATAACATTTCAGAGTTTTTACGTAATTAGTATCCTATAACGTATAATAAAGTAATGAATCATTTATGTATTGTGTTTTTATATCTAGTTATAAATAGCGATATTTCGATTTAAAAAAAAATTGAAAAAACAATGACACTGCGATCAGCATCACGAGAATGACGATCATTCCCCTTGGATACCATTTTGTTGAAATCAATGAAAATTTAATGTGCCGAATTAGAATTATGAGTAAAAAAATGCAGGAAATTTAAAATAATTTAAAATTGTTAAATATACATTTTATAATGCCGTTTATCTAATGGATTACGATACGTATTCTCGAAAAGGAAATATAATTAAATATATTTCTACCACGCAACGCAGGTAGATATTCTTACATCTAGGCAGATTCTTAAACCTCATTAAATCCTTTATAAATATTCTTTTAACAAAATTTAATATTTATGCAAATAATAACATCTTCTTTCACATCAGTTTTGCATGCGTAATAAGTATCAATAATAAAGCTGATCGAGATGACGCAATTATATACACAAAATATGCTAAAAAATATTTGCTAAAATTGGTAGACATGCCCGTCAAGCGGACTCCAAAGATCGAGGCCCTGGTTGTAAACGCTATACGTAGGTTGCAAGATGTGCAAGGTTCGACATCACGGGAAATTAGTAACTATATTTCCCAGGAGTACAATGTTCCTAGCGAGGAGATCAAGCGGCAGGTCCAATTCGCTTTACGACGCGGATTATCCTATAGGATTCTTAAGCGTTCAAAGGAGTACGAATTTTAACTCCAAGTTCCCATTAATTATCTATAATTAAGTGATTCCAACAATTTTCTTTTATCTCGGCACTTAATTTAAAACTCGTTATGCGATTACAAAATTTGCATTGACATTACTTTTAATATTCAGTTAGACAAGTTTAACACTAAACTTTTTATTCACCGAAGTTATCTTGGAAATTAAGTACTACGTTCTGACTTCTCGAGAATTATGAGAAATTACGAGAAAGGCATCAAGTGTATATAACATCAAGCGTAATATTAATTGGACATATTTACGATGTTATATTTTCTACAGTACAAAAACTCGCTTATCAATGCCAATGATAAAGCCGCTGGGTCAAAAATAAAGCGCAATAGATTATGTCACGATTACGAGGGCGATACGTGACCCACTTTATAAAAAAAATATTTTGATTGTATTACGTACACAATATTCACTCGATCAAGTAACCGTGCGGTGTCACATCCTACATTGATGTAACGTTGATGAAGACACTTAATTTCATTCACTTAAAGTCATTAAGGAGACTTTAAGTCTGACCTCTGAATACTATAAGCAATTAAGCATATCTGTTTAAAAAGAGAATTCTACTGCTTGTAGACTATTCGGTACGCGTTTTGCTCAATATATATATATATCTATATGTATACCTATTTGTCTTTTATGACAAAAGTTCTAGGATGTCAAATGCGAAGGCGACTGTAATAATTTATGATAATTTACTAAATAGTGATAGATTACTAAATTAACATTCTGATGTTCTTCTTAGAGGATACTATTCGTGCGATCACGACTACTTCAGGCAGTTCTCGTTAGAGAATGGCACGGGTGACGGAGTGATGGAACCTTGTCCAGCACAACCATGGCGATTCGGCGTGAGAAAAAGGAAAAGAGAGAAGGCGAGGAGAAGGAGATATTACAGGGAGAGGAAGGAGAGGGAAAGGAGAGAGATGGCGAGGAAAAAGAGGGGAAAGAGAAGCAGCGGAAGAAGAAAAGGAAGAAGTCGCCGCGGCAGACCACGCAGATCACGCGCCAGATCTAGGAGAGGCGCAAGACGTACTCCTCGAAGACGTCGAAGGAGGAGAACGCGAAGCAGAAGAAGTAGAAGAAGAGTAAGAGCTAGAACACGTGCTAATCCTAGCGAGATGCAAATGGAGGTGACGTCTCCGGAGTCGCCAAGAAACGACACCGACAGAAAAGAGGATCCTCACAAAAACAAATCTTCTGCATCCATGCATTCAATCGAACAATTTTCACAAAACTCTTCTCAAAATTCTCAGACGTTAAATACGTCCGGTACTTAGAAATCAATAAAAAAATAATTTTTTTTTTTCAAGAAGTAGAAATAATAACCGCATTCAGCAGAACACTTATTTTACAACTGTTTTCTTAGGAAAAAAATATACTAAATCTTAATATTTATTTTGTTTAACAGAACTAACTAAATATTTACTTGCAATAAATAAATATTTACTCAATAAAAAAATGATAATTTACTCACGAATTAATGATTCAAGAAGAAATATAATGTTTGCATTTAGTAAATATTTAATTAGCTATTGAAATAAATATTTATTAAAATTTAGCATTAGCATTTTTTTAATGTAGAATTATTCATCCATCTCTAAAATTATAATCCAATCGGCACGAAGGAAACTTCCAACAGCTGTAAAATGTTAAGCATTCTGCTGAACGCAGCCAATGTGTGCATAGATCACAAGTGAGCAAATTACTCACTAATTTTTTCGATACAAAATATCTCTAGACATCAAAGTTTAATTTACAGAAATATAAATTTATATATATACATATATGTACTGTTATTCTATACAAATTTCGAGATTTCATGTATTTATATTGTACTCTTTATTCTTTACTCTTTGTATACGCTGTATTAATTATTACAATTGTCTTTCTACACAAGTCTTTCTTAATTCCTTGTTCGTTTATATCGTAACAGTGCGAGGGAAAGAAACAGGATCGTTAGATTAATCGAAATTGCGCTGTCCATCACACACAGCATGAAACCCGAGCCTCCTGAGAAACAGACGTACTAAGCGCAGGGATCCGTGGCCATCCGTCGACAGTCCTGAACGCGGCCTTGCCGGCTAATGATAGTCGTGCTAATGACGAGTCTGCACACGCATGTATGCACGTACCGCGTGACTATTTCGCCTAGCAACTCTAGGACTAGACGCAAGACGCGTCGCGACGGTGTGTTTTGCCCCACCGTGCCGCCAGCTGTGAATGATAAGTGCATGCGTATGGGATGCGTATGCAAATTACGTTCCTGAGCCGACGATATTTTAGATAGGTTCTTTCGACAATCTCTAAATCGATTTCTGCTTTCTTAAACAATAATTTTCAGATGTAGGGAGTTGATTTAGATAAAATTATTCGTAGACGATCGTCTTCCCATAATTTTGATCAATAATTTCAAATGCAATCTCCTACGTTCCTATAATGACGTTGTCTTTCTCTATATATTTTACTAATTGAATATTGAATATTGAATAATATCTATATATTTATGCTTGTGCACTCATTATCTATATATTTATGCTTGTGCACTTAAATTTAACTCAAATTGTTATTTATCGCCATTCACATGAAGATTATCTTGAGGGATTATTGAACATTATCATATCGATTCATTATGCATACCTCGTTCAAAGAAACATACGTTCAGTGACATAGGAACTTTCAAACGATAAGAAACGACCGAAACAATTCTTTATTTTTTTCTTTCTTTACCAAGAAAAAAAATGTACTAAATTTTAGTATTTGTTTGAATAATACTAGTTAAATATTTCCTAAATATATACATACATTTATTTTTTACACAAAAACCATAATTAATTTAACTTTTTCAAGTAAGTATTTATTGATTAAATTATTATTAATTTTTATTTATTAAATTATTAATAAATATTTATTTATTAATTTATTAATATTTATTTATCGTAAATAAAGTTAATTAAGTTAGTGTTGTCTTTATTCAAATAAATATTTATTTATTAAAATTTAATACATTTTTTTTCAGTACATTTTGTTTATATGCAATATTGTTTATATGCAAACACCGTCTATAATTATGCAAAATTAATTTGATAAGGCAATCTTTATCTCTAAATAGTCTGTTGTATACTTACATCAACACGGAACTTCTATTTTGATATTAATGCTTCGCATTTTAATATGTACTTACATTTGTATAAATATCTTTTTCTTTATATATACCATTGACAGATTAGCTAACAGACGATAATAATTAACAATGAGGATAATTTTTATTATTCCCAGCCGACAGGATCGTTAATAAATGATTTTACATTCAGATTAGCTCAGCTATTGCTTGCTAATCTATCTATATATGAAAGCTAAATATGTTTTAGAAGAATTATTATTGCTTATAATGAATAGCAATGGCTGCGTGTTTAGCAAAAAAAGCAACTTTGCAACTGTAAGATTATTTAATACGATTAATTTATTTAGATCCAGTGAGGAACTAACGATAAAAGATATTAAAAAATTTTACAACAATTGTAAAGCTACGCTTTTTGATGAACACAGTTATTAACACTAGAATTATCAAGGTCATTATTGAATGTTTCAATTTTTGAGATCAATATTTCTCTTGTAAAAGACAGGATTCTGAATTTTGACTTTTCAATAATTATATTTTTTTTACTAATGAAATATTTGATTTTTTATCATTTTTTTTAATTTTCAGTAATTTATTTTAATTTTTTTCAGTGATCAATAAGAAACGTTAGTACTTATAGTGTTAAACTATTATCATTTGTCTTTTTATACTTGATATTTGTCATTAATATTTATCATTCTTTTACACTCTTTTAAAAAAATAGGCCTACCAAAGGCCGAACATATCCCATCATCGATACAATGATAATTAAGTAACTTATACTAGCGCGATGAAAGTGGTTTATCTCGATACTAATAAAACGTCGCCATCATGTCGAACGCTAATTAAACATTTACACTTGTGCTTCGACAAGTGTCTGACTAGCGTATAGAGGAGGGTTCGAAAACCAATATAATTTCAGTTCAAACTTCGACGTTATACATAGTGTCTCAGAAGGAAAGATTAATATTTTAAGAGGTGATAGTATCGATCATTTTAAGCAAAAGTATTCATGTAAACGTATATCCTATTCCGGTTTTCGAAACAGAATATGCAAAATTAATATTAAAGAAATTAATATCTTTTTATAATTTAATCAAGTGACTTTTTGAAGTTTATAATAAATTTTCGAAAATTCCACTGTTCCAAATTATCTCAGAAACCATTCAGAATATATTATATGAAATTACATTTTTACTTAAAATAATAGATATCATTTCCTCGCAGAATATTGATCTTTTCTCCTGGGACACCCCCTATATAAAGCGAAGAATATAGTAGTAAACAAGACTTCTGATCTGCAGCATCGAAAATTCAACTAGTTCGGATCACTGGTAAAGTTATTTGTCGACGAAAACACCATTCGTCTACTTGTCGATCTAATAGCAATCCCTTCGTTTTCCCTCAAAGAAATGTATTGAAAGAGAGACGGATAGAGAGGCGCGGAAAAAGACAGAAAGAGAGACAGGCCGTCGTCGTTTCGCCGCGAAACCGAAAATACTCATGTCGGCCGGTATGTTGAAACCTGGCATAAGTTCTGGCAGGTTGCCAGAAAAGCGGTACTCGCTTGGAGGCCACGCCAGGCCACAAGCGATCGGTCTCGAACAGAACTGAATTTCTAATCAAAGGTAGAAGAGGATCGTTTTGGAAAAAATCGTAGCTCGCTCGAATATAAGAGAATCGAAGAGACAATTTTGCTGCACAATCTAAATTTTTGCTGAATACCTAAAAATAATTTTATTGGACCATGAAAATAATTATGCTGAGACTAAAAAAGTGATAACACGGAAATTAAAAAATGATGAGCAATAAAAAATTTTGACATTTTAACAACCAGTTTGAGTTTCCAATAAAATTATCTTAATTATGCAATAAAATTATTTTTCAGATTTGTATCTAGCAAAATTTAGATCTTTCAACAAAATCATTTTTTCCGTGTAATAGGGATATTAATTAATTTTACTAATGTTTTATCTTTACAGTTAAAAATAGATGATTTAATGTAACAAATATCTCGCTATAATTTCTTATCATTTACCTAAAATTCACATCTTTAACGCGCGCAGCGCGCATATTTACCTGAAATGTAGGAACATTAAGACTTATCTAAATTAATACTCCCGTTGAAACTGGAACACTTTACGTTTCATGGTTCAACGTTGATAAGTTTATTATTCCATGTATCTACAACATTCCTAGCGACATAAGCTAAATCATAAGTCGTGAAAGAATTGAAAAGAAAAGGCTTGTTATTTGCTATAATTGAGAAATTCTTGTTGAGAATTTCAATCTACAATTACGATTTACATTTTACAATTAATCAACCTATCAGAAAATAACTTTTTTCATAGTCTTCTATATCTGTCACCATTAGAAAAATTTTCGGATGAGTACCTCGACGAGACTCGAGCGATACGTGCTAACGAGCGAAATCGCACAGTGCTAAACGCTTGTCAAGTATCACGCAGATATCGCGAAGGACTTTGAAGTTAGAGATGCATAAGACTCGACAAATAATCTCTCCAATTGATTTACGGGTAATAATAGTGAAACATAAGAAATAATTTTGGGAATAATTGTTTGACTGTTATGCGACATCATTGCCGCTGCTACCTTGATAAAAAATTAATGGATTTAGAAGAATGGAAATTATTCTGCAAAGCTGAATTGTTTGAACGGCAAAGAGTAGCGCTAGTGAGTGATTGTTTTATCTAATGTATAATAAAACAAAAACAATTCATTATTACACGCAATGTGCTTTAAGTCTAAAGCATTAAATTAATTTTGTTATAATAAAATAAATAGAATAACGAAAAGTATAAGAATTCCTCCAGCTAATTACAATCGCGAAGAGAAATACTGGAGATAAGTATCTCGATAAAATGAATTTCTGTCTACTTGTTTTAATTCAGCAGATTAAATTTTTACGAGAGATGATCCTAGAAATTGTTGACAGGAAACGAAGTAATTAACCTTTACCTTGATCTCCGTACGTTCGAACGATTTAAACGGCATCGAAAATCGACTGTCGGCAAATGGCAGATGTTAGAGCCAACTTGGAACTAGCCAGCATCTGGTGCACCATATAAAGTTGGCACTATTATAACTATTATGCATTACTCGAAAAACGATTGCGGAAGTACATGCGTCGCGAGCCAATTATTTCTTGTTCTATCATATTAATAAAACCGAAAATGATCTCGCGCGACAAGCCGACCAGTTTTTAGCCAAAGCAGGGTATACCTAAAAAAGAATAGATACTTCTCGTCAAAATTTCGCCAAAATCGTTATCAGATAATGATATTTTTAATAGATTATTAAAAAAAATTTTGTGGAAAATATAAACAAAAATTTTATCATATATAGGAATAATAATAACTATAAGGAAGCGAAGCGAAAATTAATTGACATAATTGTCATAAAACATAAATTAAATATTATAATAGATAGCGTGGAGACTATTTTCTCAGCTTAGAGTCGCAGAGAAATATAACTCGACCATGGCGAGGCATGTTCAAGTTGCCGGTACTCTTTTCTGGTCTTCCAGCCTATCCATCAAATGGATTGACGTGTGTACGGTCCTGGCACACCAAAAATAATCGTTCAACATATTGTGAAAGAGCACGAACTGCCGTAGAGGAACGGGTCGTAATACCGGTGCTAAACCTTCGACGCTGTTCATCTGCCGATAATTTATACCAAAAGCAAAAGATACACTCAAATACACAAAGTTTTTGGCACTCGATATCATTATCGAACCATAAACCATAATTTTACTTTCATAGTATATTGTAAAACGATCTCATATATTCGCGCGGAACATTTGTACCTACCTAAAACATGTTATTATCGCGTGATAACGATTCAATGACCTTGACCATATCTATCAAACCATTATACAATTCTGTCCAGTAAATACTAACTGACAAACAACTCTAACCAAACAACGCGAAATCTTAAAATCGACTTAAAACATCTTAAGGATATTTTAAAAACATTTTTGCAAAAACCATCTAAAGATGTCTTAATTAAGGCGTCTTATGTACATGCTCTGATTTTTAGACTTTGTTATTCTTTGCTCATAACATCAATTATAATTTCAAATTCAACAATGTAAATGTAATACAAATGTAATATAACACATATTGCGAGAGTTACGTTTTTGACTATGAAATTATAACATTGATTGTTATGTTATTTGATGCTTATTGGAGCCTAAAGCCTGGTTTATTAAAATCTCTTACCTCTGACTTTAATAAAAATCAAAATCAACGATATTAAATATTTTTTATCTTTTAGATTAATGATGAGGGTTCGAGAAAGTGACGTTGCAAAGTGGATGAAAAATAAAGACTATTTTTTCAATTGCTAATGATTGATAGCCTCAAAAATGAAATATGATGAAGTTTTCATTTTATTATATATACAGCGGTAACACACATTGAATATGATTTTTCTGATCACATTACAGAAAGAAGACACGCTATAAATATAATCTAAGATAGCTAAGATAAAAGAAGTTGCGATAATAAAAGCTATCCTTTTTTTTTCTATAGGCGTATATTTATTGAAAATGCTTTTTTATAATTATTTTATCTTCTGGCACGAAACAAAAATTATAAATAGCATTAGCGTAATAATAGCTCAAGAATGACTCTAAGCAATACAATAATAGCAAGCTATATTCATTTGCTTTATGTCTGTTTTATTGATATATGCGTGATTCTGTAGTCCGTCTTACGACGAAACGAGGAGGATAGAGTATATCGATACGAGGAGCGACATAAGTATATCGATCGTAGGAAAGTGAATGAAAAATGAAACGGCGCTTCGCACGCGACTTATCGGCGTCTACTTGCCGGCTTATATTTCTCGTCACCGAGTCGGGTCACTAACGATGACGTCTGCGACAGTGACCATAAGTGACATCGATCATTTACAAGCGTATAGGATCGAAGCAAACAGTATGTCGATCTTTTATTCGAGCCAAAAAGCAGATAAAAATGACCATTCTTTTATCCTTTCGATTACATCTTATAAACAATTGCGCATGTATTTTAAAATAAAAATATTCTTACCATTATTTTTAGTATATATAGATTAATAACACTATGGGACAAAATTTAACTGTTTTTGCCATACGAATGTAACCATTTCCGACATATTTTTGCGTATTGAATACGAATCTTTTGGCAAAAGTTGATTATCTCGTGACAATTTTGAGCAAAAATGACATTAAAAAGGCAAAGAATGATCATTTTAAAGATTTTCAAGACATTGTAGCATCAACAATTAATCTTTTTACTTTCATAAATGCCACATGAAAGCATCAATTTGTAGCTTTAAAATGCATTTTGATTCGTTTCGATGTGATTTTTTGTTTCCGAAATATAGCAATTTGAAATTAATTTTTTTCATATAACATATATTATTCAATAAACTTTGACCTTTTTTTTACCATGAATGTGAATAATCGACATACTTTTACGTGTTAAATATGAATTTCTTGATAAAAAATTACTCACATCACAATTTTAAGAAAAATGATATTAAAGGAGGTTACCTCTTTTTTTTATCTCTTTGACATTATTTTTTTATCAACTTTCATCAACAGATCCATGTTCGTGCAAAAATACATCAAAAATGACTATTATTTACATTCAGTATAATTAATCGAAATCATACAGTGTAATTAATTAAATAAACATTACTAACGAGGTTTAGAAACAGGATCTTGAAATAAATGATGAATTCGACCTCAATTAATTTTAATTAACTACGGTGATTCTTAATTGAATGTGTTTAAGAAATGTTTACATTATGCAGTGAGTTTACATTTTACAGAGAGAAAAGAGCCGGGCAAAATTATCAATAGAAAAAACAAACAACGAGGTGAAGATACGGTAGGACCTATGGGAACAATCAAAAGATAGAGAAACGGAGGTATGCCATTATACGGCGTAATTGGCCGAATTGGAAAGTCTGGTGCCTTCCCCGGCTCTTTGCCCTTCTACTATTACTCTCGTTTATATCCCTCATATTGATCGGCATAAATACGAGGTGCAGTTTGCCGCGTCCCTTCGGGAGGTCTCGGCGCGTCTTGTGCACGTCTCCGTATAATGTAATATCGCCCAGTAGACCAGTAGCTTAATCCTAAACTACGAGCATTGGGTTCTATTACATCTCCACTGAATTCACACTCGTTTATATCAATTCAAATTTTTCTGACTGTTGGCCGCGTTTAGAAGCCAACTTTCTACGTATGATCATCCCAAGGCGCAAAGTGACATCAAATGACGCTTTTCGTCAATACGACGTCATTAAAATGTCATCTGCTTGGAGTATACAATCAGGATATTAATTACCAATTTTGTTTTCGTGCTTATTAGGTATATATTTCTCTAAGAAAACTCTGATAATAGCTACTAAACGTTGAGGGAAATAATTTGAATCAAATATTCAGTTAATATAATCAAGAATAATTTTACTTTTCTGTATAAATATGTAAGAATTATTAAACATAATATAACCAATCATTTGGTAATAATTGAGGGGATAGGCGGAATAAAGGCACAATTCTATTGGGTTGTCCGGAAAGTTCGTGTCGATGTTGAAGGAAAAGTGAAACGCAGAAAATTTAAATTTTAGTATGCATTTATTAAATTATATAAGTTAGTCGGAACGAACTTTCCGACAACCCAATACTTAAGCTCTTTTTCCGGCGATTTATTGCTTTTTTATGTAATTTTGATCGTAATAGAGAAGTATTGTAACATGTAACTTCTTAAAGACATTACATAAATTCATTTGATATTGTACCCATTTATGTATAATAAAAAATAGCAAGTTATTTTAATTTTTATTAATATTAAGATTTTGTAATTAGACCTTTATTCCCCTCAATTATTTAATATTTAGAGTTAATATTATTTTTGGTTACATTAACCGAACCGAGTTATTACCTGATTCCTTTTTCAATGCAGGCAAAGGTTTGAAAACATCCCAACTTTTACGTAGAAATGACATCAAAATGACAAATAACGTCATTTTTTTCCTGGACTTTGTAAAAATTAATATTTTGAAGATTACTTACTCAAAAATCCATGCACAACAATGTATTTTTAAACATAATTTTTCAGATCCAATAATAGATGTAAAAAATTATAATTAGATCTAAATAAAAAACAATATTATGGATATTTGAATAAATAATTTCAAAAGTGTCAATTTTTAAAAAAGTTTCTAAACTTTTGGTTTGGAGTGTAGATATATGACCGATTTTTTTATTATTTTTGTATAGTTCGCACATATATAGGCAGGTGTGAAAGTAATAAACGACACGTGGCCTAGAGTTTCTTATATATATGTGAAAAAGAAATAATAATATAGTGTATTAAAGATACTAAAAAAAAATCATTGCATTTTCACGTGACGTGACAATCGCTGTCACAATACAAGTCGTAAGAGCTTAACGCTGCGATGTCGTAATACCGAAAATAAATAGAATCGCGCTGCCGTGGCTACAACCGCGTGTGGATGAAAGGATTTATTCTTACGACGTTGCAGTATCAAAAAGTAACGCGAAGCGTTGCTTTACTGTCGTGATATATCATACGTGTTTGCAACAACATAGTATCTTTTATCGCGAGAAGATATCGCGACGACATTTTTCCCCCCAAACTTGAATGCGTGGCAGCGCGAACAGAGTGCCAATTGAATTCGAGGCCGAATTATTCTAGAGGCAGTTTATTTTTGCGCCGAAAGTTTTGCGTGTCGTGGAGAATAATGTGAATGAGAATACATAAAAGATAAGATAAATCAATCATCGATCTGTCTAACAAGCACTGCTTATAAAAAGAAAAGTGATTAAGATTCTTCTGTTCACTCACCATTATACTATCTCAAATTGTATAATTTCAGAAGCGAGTGAAAACATGCAATAAAAATTGTTTCAAATTATATTTGAATAGAAATATTTTTCAATAAAAAAAAAATAATATTTGCAATCGACAGAACGAATTTATAAAATATATCGAAAACCATCTCCTTGTTTCGAAGAAAAGTTGAATCATAAATTTCTATACATCTGACAGTTTGCCATAGCTGTGAACATATACAACTTATTTCGTTTGATTATGCATAATAATTCATTTTCAGAGAAATATATGTATAGTTATTTATTAACGAAATAAAAGGAGAGTCCTCGGTATATTTTATGAGCCGTTTCTATTCGTAAACGTAATAAGTATAGACTGTACGTTCCTTGTTTTTAGCATCTGTCAGAAAGAATTGAGTATCTCTCTTCAATTCATTGCTTTAAGAAAGATAAAGAAAGAAAAAGAGAGGGCTAATTCAAGCTATTTTATTCTTTCTAAACAAATAGTGACGACTTTATAGGACTGCGCAGTCTATTCTTATTACGGTTCTTATCAATTGTAAGTGTCGTTTTATTGATATATATTTTCATATTAATTATTATGCAAGAATTTTTATTGTACATTCGCTTCTGACGTCACAATCTAGTAGTGATGAGCGAACAGAAGCCTTATAAAAACAGAATTATTTTGTTTATTCATTTTGAATAAACAATCTTCGGAATGAGATTCGAATCCACTTCAAGTAACTGTATTTTGTGTAATCGAGAAAGCGATTCGATTTTGTTGTCTGACTGATGGAAAGATGCAATATATCTATATAATTAGCCGAAGCCGAAAAAAATTCAAGCGATTGACGTATCTCCCTCGCACGCACGCATTCACGTTTTCGTACTAATTACTTAATTTGCATTGCAATTAATAATCCGATTCAGTGAGGTAGTAAATTAGGGACAGTTTCCTGAGTCAACATAACGAGTTACTTCCCATTCGACTATGTAACTAGCATCGTTCATAACGAAACAAATTGCGCATTGCAAAAATTACATCATCCGATTGTAACTTACATCAAACGCTGCAAACGTTTCCTGGAAAACGCGATTCATAATTAGTCGGAAAAAAATAGACAGATTAAGAGTAATTGATTTCGCTTTGCGGTATAACTTCACAAAATGAATTCTTGTACCAGAGTTTCATAATTCACTTATTTTTTCATAAAGCGTGAATTCTCTGCGCTTCGGTTTATTGACATACGACTTTTTTTCTTTGTAAAAGAAACAGAGAAGATACTTATTACTATACAGCATAGTTATCGAATGAGAAAATGAATAAAAAGTGCAATGTTAATCGTGATGTAATGAATAAATGTAAATTGATTACAATTGTAATTGATTTCGTATCATTGGATAACTTTTTTTTAGAGTAGTGTTTTAGTCTATTTTTAGATTTGTTGATCTGCGTACAATGGAAAAATATTATATCTAAGATTAAATATTAAAAATAAAAAAATTAAAGATTAGCAACAATTAAAAATAAAATATAAGATATATACCGGGTGTTCACAAAAAAGCATTCAATATTGTTTGATAGACAGTACACACTATATTAAATAAAAAAACTTTCGTTAATTAGTTTTTAAATAAACTATTTAAAAACTGCGTTTTGAATATTCTCATGTTCCATACAAACTTTAATGAAAAACTTCAACAGTAAGATATCAATCGATGATTATGATTGGATGGATATTATGGAAGATCACCTTATATTGAACTTGTAATCCTTCCAAGTAGACTACTTATCTCAATTTCTTTCTTTTTACGTCATATGCAACAAGTGGAAGAGGTAATAAGAATCAGTTATGATATTAACATACAAAATTGTTTATATCTCAGAAAGATTGAGGTTTCGATCTATGTTCACTAAAGCTTTTTTATTCAGCATGGTACGTATGTATGTCACATATGTAAATGCTGAATGAATTTTTTTAACACCCTGTATAAAAGACAGCACTTGAAGATAAAGTGTAATGCTGATAATATTGTATATCATAATTCCAGCAACATTTTTCGTTAGTAGCAGAGATCTATATTCTACAATATTTTAAAAACAGAGGTCTGATTGAAATTTTTTCATTTTTGGTATAAAAATTTTTAGTATAAAAAATATAGAATTCTTTTTTATTTTTATAAGGAACTGGAGAACTATGAAAAATACTGCTATCATTATTCTTTCATATTAGTAAAATAATGACAGTTTTAATAGCATTTTTCTCATAGTTCTACAGTTCTTTAGAAAAATAAAAAAGAATTCTGAACTTTTTATACTAAATAATCAAAATTAAAAACAGTGTAGCCGCAGAACTCTTTAAAAATAATGGTAGAAAAATATATTATACATAATCGAATTTCTCATCTCTGAAATCAAAAATAAAAAAATGTTTGATTCATTTTTCCTCTTTCCTAATTGATCTTTCTTTTTGTTACATCATTTTGTTCCTTTGCTATTGAATTAAAAAACAATCTTTTTAATAATCTCTTAAAATACTTTTACAGCATAAAGTAATATCACAATGCAGGAATGCTTAACAAAGTGAAAACGAAGAAATGAAAGGGAAAAAATTCAAAACGTTTCGATTCAGTTCCTAATTCCAAACACAAGGGATTCATAACTTTGCGAGACGAATTCCCATTCGATCACTTTTAATTCAACAATCTCGATTTCTTTCGTATCTACTCTTGTAGAACAGACTATAAGAACTGCTATCATATGGCTTCCTCGGCCTTCTCAGCCACACGTCGTGCAAGATTAGTCGCTTCACGCTCGCTCTACCGAGCAGAGCGGAATCGAGCGTGTAGGTTGGGTCTGCTTCGGGGCGAGGTAAGGCTGACAATATCACGTGGTGCGCCACGGGGTCTTAAACGAGGTTAATCGGCAGACCGACAGCGTCGGCGCATTGACGACGATCGCACGAACACATGCTCGTTGTCCTCCATGACTTCACTCTTTCTCCATCCTTCTGTCTATCCCACTCTCTCCCTCTTTTTTTCTCTCTCTATCTCTCTTTCTCCCTCTCCGCCCGTTTCGCGTTCTCGCCCTTTGCACTTTGGCCCGCCTTGGCAGTCGCGCGGCCCGATAATAGGAAAAAGCGTGAGTCTCCTATAGCACGCTGCGCATGGAGATATGCGAGCGCGCTGTCGAACTCGAAATTCAAATGCGATCGCATCGAAATATATTCGAATTCACGACGGACGTGCTACGCATACCGTGCGCTCGCGTGATCGCCGCCAGTCCGCGCTGTAGTAGCCGGCGTGTTTGCGCGAATTTTGAAGCGGGAATTGGTCCTCCCCCTTTTCATTTTTTATTTTTTTCCAAAATGTATTATAAGTATCGGATGCGAGTACGGACCATGAAAAAAATCACGCGCTGCGCAACCAGCGAACGACGACGAGAATCTTTCGGAGAAACAACACGCGCGCTTCCTCGGGATGAAAAACCGCGGGACAGATTCCGTCAAGTGACGAACGTCGCGGAACGCTCGAGGACAGGTGGAAAGAGCGAGGAGAGGAAGCGACGCGGAACCCGAGCTGTCCGAGTAGAGTCCGCTTCGGAGAACGCATGTAGGATCGGAGCGCGAGAGCGTGGAGAGCCGCGCGTTTCGCATGCCAGATCAACGTCGTACAACCGCGTATAAATGCGGACTCTCAGAATTACTCGCGCACAATCGGCGCGAACACCGGTGAGCAACACTTACCGATCAGCGGGAATATGCTGGGCTGGTCGAGCAGCGACTTGAGACTGTTTTCGACGAGGGTGGGAGAGGAGCGGTCCTTGTCACTCATTTCACGCACTGCGCCACGAAGCCTACAAGTGCACACCTCGGGCCTGCCGCAGCGCACACGCGGAGACACACTCGATGGCACACACCGCGCACGAGTAGTGTAGATAGGATTAGAGAGAAGGCACGGCACGGAACGGAACGGAGCGGACCGCGGGGCGGATCAGCGCGGCGCGACGCGACGCGGTGCGACACGGAGCGGAGCGGAGCGAAGCGGCAAGGCAGACGCGAAGGAACGAATCCGACGATGTTGTACTGTGTGACGAGAAAGAACTAGAGAGAGAGGAAGAATCCGGACCGCAGAAGGATATATGTACACGCGCGGTGGTCTCTCCTCGAGTATATATTATATTTTCTTGACGACGGCGACGGCGACGGC
>Ga0157363_1001675_pt1 | contig 18785 bp, 7 predicted proteins | sample AttsexASBM1_FD_111477 | JGI IMG/M metagenome (GOLD analysis project Ga0157363, IMG submission 111477) | Fungus gardens microbial communities from leaf cutter ant in Ribeirão Preto, State of São Paulo, Brazil - Atta sexdens ASBM1 | ecosystem: Host-associated > Fungi > Mycelium > Unclassified ... | reverse complement strand
TTTCTTATATGTTTTGTTTTTTTATAAGTTTTTAAATCTTTTTATGACTTTTTCATTTTGTTTATAGTTATGCTACTTCTTACCTATGTCTATCTTTTTTTATTGTATATACTCTTTACAGAAATTCAAAAAAATTCTTGTATACATAAAGATTTTATACATTAAGCACATTTTATGTTATTATATACACATTAATACTCAGAAATTTTCACACTTTTTGCAATAATTATCTACAGGATTATCAAAATTAAGTGGCTTCTTTTGTAAATCCATTTTTGTATCATAATATATAAAAACAAAAGAATATTTAAAAAAAAAAATAAAAATTCAGCAAAAAAAGAGATAAGATTGTTTCTCTTTAGTAGGTCGCCATATTGGATTTTGAATTCTGCATTTTTTACTTGTTTTCAGGAAACATAAAAGCCTCTTATCATTTCTAAAATTCAGAAGTAGCTGTAATAGAGCTAAAATGCAAGAAATTAAGTACTTGTGTTTATCACTATAAAGGTAATTTGCACTCTTAAATCTGCTCCATTGCCGATATATTTTAAAGATACATGTCTAATATTTTCGTCTGCTTTATAAGATAATATAAATGTTTATCAAGCTTTTCCTTGTAATTGTATATTTTTAACATTAAACATAACAAATAAATTAATATTTTATTTTACCAGTAATTTATTAAAAATTGGAGAATTGCATTTTAATGTATAAATTTTAGATAAATAGACTGCACAATGCACCTCACATCTTGTAACATTCGATTCAACACGCGCAACAGAGATTCGCATAAATTCTTCCAATCCACTTTATCACCCAGTCGTACTGATACTTTTACTTTTGCGAATCGTCATTCCTACGTATCCTACAAGCGGATGCAACAATGGCATTGAAATTCGTCGACGCTAAGCTGGCGCCTAGTTCACTCGATTAAGGTAAAATGATCGTGAGATTCTCCAACCCTGGTATCGGTCTCGCACTCCCGCTGAGTTGCAGCTACCTATTCGCCATTATCGAATTTATTCGAAATCGAAAGGAGCTCCCGCGATCTGGCGCAATGATCCCTCGATGGGGGCTAAACTCGGTGGAAATTGAGTATCAATCCGTAAGTAAGGAGCCCGAGAGCAGCAGGGATACCCCGTGGGAAATGTAAGTCTCTGCCACTTCTTTCCCCATCCCTCGTCACCCTTCCAGTTTCTCGTTTCCCTCTCTCTTTTTCTTTTTCCTTTCGCTATCTTTTCCGTTTTATTCCGCTTCCATTCCTTGTACAATCATCCACTAACCCCTTGCTGCTCTCTTATCCCCATTCCACATCCCATTCTCTCACAGTGATTCTCCCACACGGTTTTTCTTTTATTCTTCTTTTCTCTCTGTTTTTCTCTTTTTCTCGAGACATCCTTCAATCGCGCTAATGCTACTCAGTTTGCCAATTCGCGCCGAAAACTTCTCCAACTAATGTGTCGGTCTCCCTCATTTCTCTCTCCTTCATCTGTCGTAAGTCGTAATTAGCAGCGGTAATTAAACTCTCGTTTATCGGCCGGTATTCGCGCCGATAATTCATGTCCGATTAATTGTGCGACTCGGTAAATCAGCGAGACAATCAATTAGGAGTTCGGGCGCGTTAATTATTGCACGCGGCCGCTGCGGGCTGCTGCGATCGACAATTTATGGAGATTTAGATTCGGCGAGAAGTTCGGGAATCGATGTAAGCCAACATATCTCTAAAAAGTCGAGATATAAGATCGTCGATGAGTCCGCAAATCGAATGACCGTGGAATATATACATACGACTTACGCGTGACAATTTCATATACTATATATGTGCACTCCGTGAGAAAATAATCTTGTAGCGCGTATATAAAATTTTATATGTGAAAGACGGATGGATATTGCATAAACGGATTGACTAAACGAATCCAAACTACATAAAATAATATAACGTCACGTACTATTTTCGCGCAGTTTAGATCAAATCTATTTTAAAGAAAGTAACAATTCATAAAAGACGTAGCACTCGGAATTTCAATAATATGACATTTATAATATTAACTGATTTTATATTATGATTTTATAAATTTTATTATCTATTATGATGTTATAAATTTTATTATCGCAAGTATTTTTGACGATTTTAATATGTGCAATCTTTCGGGAAGCAAGATGAAATGAGTGAAGTATACAATATTACATCTCTCGCGTTTTTCATAACGTATGTACGTAAAAAAATGAGAGAACCAGAAGAGAGCATTCGAAATTAAGATATTTTTGTATTTTTTTAATACAATCAACCACGACACGGATATAAGTCTGGCGGAAACGACATATTCTACAGGACAAATGGAGGATGACACAAATTAAACAATATTTTAAATTTACGTTATACAAAAGACTTTGGAACTATTTGATTCGAAATTTCTTTTACATGCAACGAGATAAATTCTAAAAAGTAATATTTTAATGATACCGCGTTAGTAATTACATTGCTAATCAAAACTAAAAATTAAAATATTTTGATGAATTAAAAAAATCGTAAATAGTTTTATTTCCTAGTTTTTTGTTACTTTCCGTGAAACTTCTTATGTATGATATATATATATATATATATTGCAAAGAAACGTAAATGCAATTTTCGGCAATACGTATCCATTATGACGTGTAAAAACCAACATCACGGTGGTTACAAGTACCGCTGAAACCACGAGTCACGGGATGTTACGTAGAGTTGGGAGCTGGAACTCCTCGGAACTCGGTTGATACCCATCTAGAAGTTTTCCGCTCCTATGCGAGATGTTCCTAGGCGAGTAAAAGCGCGATGCACTCCCAGACTGGGAAATATTTCATGCTCACCGTACTTCTCCCCCATCTTTATCCACCCATCCTCCCCGACCATTCATATTTGATGAGAGTTTCGGTCTACCTCCCACTGCCTCTTTTCACTCTCGAGTTATCCCGTCTCGGCCAATCCTGAACGATCTTCTCCTACCCGCTCGTTCTCCACCGCAAACGATACCACGAAGAAATTAAATCATTTTTCTCAATTAAGAAAACTATCTTGCTCCTCGTAACTGCGAAACTTTCACCCCGACGGAATTAATTAAGAGCTCCTCGATCGGTACGCTTTATTAATGAAGTCTGGTTTCGCCGCGATCAATGTTACCGATTAATAATTTCTCGTATGGCTAATGATTTCCCAACATATTCATTCGTGAATCATACGAAACGCTCTCAGAGGCGTGCTTTACCTCGAATAGTCTTTCCGACGAAGTTAGAATCAATTTTCTTTTCTAGTGGAAAATTAAACGTCTGATATCTTTTCGCAACTTTAAGTATCTCAACGGCTAAGCTTCTTATAATTTGAGAAACTTCCTTCATTTATCATTTACGTTTTGCACCACCCGAGATTATACTTCATCAATTTTTAATACTCTTGTATTTGTGTTATGTATCGCCGCATTTTGCAATTTTCGTCTGTCTATCATTTGGGTACATTATTATCGATTACGTTTGCATTTTTACATCGCATCGGTACGAAAAGATTTTCCCTACGAGGCATTTTGTCGTTTCACGAGTATCAATATTTCGGGTTCCTTTCGGGATTCCTATCAAGTGGAGAGGTCTTAGGAGAGATCTTCGATTACGGACAATATATAATACACCTTGAAACGTTATGTCGGACGAACCAATATACAGACACTATATTGGCACTAACGGCTTACATACATGGCCATAGTGAACAGATGCCCCTTCCACCTAATATCGCTTGCGGGACCTTACTCTCTATAACCCTTGTATCCATAGAGAATTCACCTGTATACATTCCTTCCTACATCCTCTACGAAGATACATATTGCACACGCGCCTTCCACACCCATATAAGGTGGCTCCTTTCGCAGGATCCCTTCCATACAGAATCAATTGAAATCCGTTTTGAAATGAATAGTACTTGACAACTCAAATCATGTACATTCATGTACGTTTCCATTAATTTGTCACATGTAAAATTGATTTCTTAAATTTTAATCTTAGTAATTTTAACTACATAATCAAAAAAAAAAATAAACGAAAAAAGATTTATATAATTATATTGTTTCATAAAAATTTTAACATAATAATTTTTGCTTTAATATTCTTTAAATTAAATTAGAAAACTTAATTAGAAATGATATAAAAAGTTTTAATCGATTTTATCAATAATATTTTATCAAATTATATTTGATACTTTCAATATTCTTAAAATTACTATCATACCAAATTTAATTGATATTAGTAATCAATATATATATAATATAATATATTTCTGCAATACTATCATTAATATATTTACGTAAATGAATAAGTATAAAAAATTCTGGCATAAATCAGAATATGAAATTTATAACTCTACAGAAATTAAATGGTCAAATATTACTAATTTTATTTTATGATAAATTCTGTCACGTTTTTTTTATAAAAACGAGGAATAAAAATAAAAGTGATATATCACATCGTGAAGTTTATGCAGTTATAAGATTTTCGACAAAAATTCAAATGTGGATCTTTTGTGCGTGTGAAAGCGCAAGTGGTCACCCCGTACGTTACATATATACGTTACATATATACAGTGTGTTAGTATTAAAGGATATTCATTATAGGACCTAGCCACCAAGTGCAACTGCAATATAGCGGGTATAGCGCCATGAATTTTGAATGTATAGCAGTGCCGTAGTACGTTAGTGGTAGCGGTTATAGGTTGGTTCGCGTGGAAGGCCGAACAGACAAGTTTATTGTTTCCAGGGATTTCACACCAAGCCACGGGAGACCATCGTACGAATCTCTTATGAAGGATCCATATTTCATCAATCAATGTTCCCTTAAATAAATGCTTAAATATATGCTTTTGTTAATTACCTTCACGTCTCAAGTTTTTTACTGCGCATTTTTAACTTCTAACATACTGTTTACTTCATATGTATTTCAAAATAAATAGAATAAATTGCAAGAAATATATAATTTATAAAACAGACATATTTATATATATATATATATTTCTACAAAACGGCTATTTCGGATATATCCGCTTAAATCAGTTCCAATAGCTATAAATTTAGATCTCGCTCTACTATCGTAACTCCGCTTTCCGTATCACCGAAGCCGCATTCGTCGCAAGCCAAAAGTCAACAAAACAATATTTGTCCCACAAAAATTGCCGTGGCGAAGATTTAAATTCGGCAGTCGCATTACGCCAGCCGTCGCGACGTTTTTATCGATTTCCCATTTTGAACTACCGATCTCGCAGTCACATCTCCTACGTCACATGCCAGATTGGGGTTATAGATTCCCCCTTCTTCCCTCACTACCCTTATTGCATAATCCGTGGAAATGTGTGTCGTGCGACATGTACTCGACTGACCCAGAGAGGAAAGCTACGACGGTTTCTATCCGAAGAAGCGAAATGTTAATAGGACAAAGCAAAATATTGCATTGGAATAAAAATTCTTAGAGTTACTTCATTTATAGCACGTTTCTTAAAACAATTGACAATAATTAGATAATTTTATTATTCAATGAAGCAAAGTTTAGATGCTCAGCTTTAAAAATCAATTTTTTTAAATTGCGATACGCAATGATTTTTAATGGAGTTTATGAGCAATCAAAAGTCAAAATGCTCCTTTTATTTAATCTGTGATAACTGAATAACAAAAAAATTTTAGGAACATTTTTAAAAAACGATTTTGTAAAGAGGAAACTTTAAGCTTTCACGTTAGAAATTTTAGCAAGTTTTTTTAGGCATGCGACAAATCCACAATATGAGAAGAAAATTTTCCATTTTGTCTAATTCTATTTTTTCTATAGATAAAAATTATCAAATTCATAGAAACTCAAAAGACACAGTGACTTTTAAAAGTAGAGATTTAAAACTTTTTTAAATTTAAATTTCATTTTTAATGAAATTACAGCTGCTTGAATTTTGAAGTTCATAGCACTACGAACTTTTGTGTATGAACCCAATATAATAAATTATTATATTGAAACTCAAAAAAAAACGATTCGAGAGGAAGTAAAGGCGACTCGCTCAGAAACGACTGGAATATTATAAGAGAGTTTCCGGAGAAGAGACGAGTGCGCGCCAGCATTAATGATGCCTCGAGGGTGTCTCATCTCCGGAATCTCCTTTATATAATTGTTATCATCTCTCACCATAAAAAGAATATATATATATATATATATATATATATATATATTTTTTTTTATAAAAAAAACAGTCGTCCCACTATACATTGGATCTTTTGCGCGCTCATTACCTTAGAAAAAATAAATAATCTAGAATGGGGGAAACTTTGCGATAATGGTTCGTTACGCGATATGATTTTCTGTAGGTACTTGTGGACACGCCGTTACTATCTTATCTCATTCTATTAACATTTATTGCGTGAATAAATGCAGTTAAAAATTAGTCAATATTTTAACACAGTTGAAAAAGATTCTTCGATTTCAGTTTTTTAATATATAAACTGTAATTATAATTTACTCTTATATGCAATACACATTAGGATAGAAATTAAATTGTCTAATACAAAACGATTTTGCCAAATTATTTAAAAATTTAGACACAGATTTAAAAATAATTTTGCAATATTAGATATTAAAATAATTATGTAAGATATCCAAGCTAGTTGCTGAAAGAATGTCAAAACATTTTGCGATATTGTTTATTATATTTAAGTCCTATATAATTATTTTGATGGTCCAACAAAATTATTTTCAAATTTATGCATATTTAGCTAAATTTTTAGATACTTTAGCAAAATAATTTTTACTATGTACAAAAAATCGATGAACAACAATTAACGCGTTGTTAGTGTTCGAATTTATGGGATTAAGTATGACCTCTGCCCGTGGACTGATAAACTTCGTCGACTAACAAATAATCCTCCTGTCGATTCGTCGATGATGAGCAGAGCGAAGTCGTTGCTGGACGAGCGAGTTAATCCTCGCAAGGCGCATCAGGAGAGAAACTCGCGATTTAATCCCCGCGACGTCGCGCGGTAAAATAACATGAAATTGCGATGTCGCGGATGCAAGGAGGACGCGACGGGGTGGAAAGTGGCGACCGGGAGTGGACCGGATTCGGTTATGGCCGGCGAGGGTTCATCGAGGATCCCCTCGAGGAAGAGGCGGTGACAGGGTTTCAGAGTCGGATTACTCGCAGCGCGGCGCGGTGCAGAAGTTAGGTGAGACTACCTAGCGTCGTCCGGCTCGGGATAATTACGTGAGGTGCATTAGCGCAGCCGCACGTAGAGCACACGTGCATATGTGTAATCACAGGCGGTGCGGATCGCGACATACATACATACGTGTGAGAAGGCGAAACGTATGGCTGCTTGTCATGAAAAGTATACGTACATGTGAGGTTAACCCATCAGCGATGCGGTCGTGCAAACTTACACGAGTACTATATCTGCTCGTACGAAGGAAGAGATTTGACGATTATTATTTTCGATAATGACTTCCGGCAATTATATACAATTAAAAGCAGGAGATGCGGATACTAATTATATCGTCTTTGTTAGCTATTAGAATAGTTTTAATAAGTTAATTCTAAAAGGAATAAAAAGGAAATGTAAATATATAAATGTTGAAAAGTTGTAGAGTAGCCAACGCACTTTACTTTTTCAATGTTATTTCCGACTTCCGCGAAATGAGATGATGTGCACGCGAATTGGTTCACCAAAATGACGCGCGCGCTCAACGCACCGACTTCTATTCATCTGCAGGAACGAAATTCATTGCAGAAATCTGACTATGCCTTGAATGAATTTTATACGAATGGAGATTTATGTTAAAATAATTTAGGAAATATATTCTTGGATTCTCGCAGTTGCTTTTCTCGATGGAATTTAAATAATAAATACATCGAGTATATCCAAAGCACAAATGCCTCATGTGTCTCACTTCGAAAGTGATTTCTATCTACAAAGCAAATACTTGATCGAAAATGTAAGAATATGACAACACATAATAAAAATAAAATAAATTTAAAAAATAAAATAATAATAAATATAATATTGTAATATAATATGTAAAATAATATTCCATACAAAATAAATTATATTACTGACAGAAAGTTTTCTTAACATGTTATAATTAAACTTATTTTTATACGTTTAATCATGAAAATTAGTATCGATCCAATTCTCAAAACTATTATCAAAAAGAAAAACTTAAAATATATCTATGATATAAAATGTAAATGGTTTACAACTGTAAATGGTTTTTTTATATATATGTGTCTCCTGTAATTCACATTCTATTTTCAAAATTTCCAATATTATGATTTGGTCGAGCAAAAAAAATTATGAGAAATCTAAAATATTATAACTGATATTGCTATAAAAACAAAAGTATACTCACATTAACCAAAATAAGAACAGAAAATGGAGAATATATTCACATAAACTATAAAAATGCGTTGTAATCCAGGAAAAAATGTATGAATAATACGAAATAATAAAATATCTAATAGTTTCGTATCTCGGATAAAGCTTATCTCTATACAGAGGAGCAGCGGAAAAGTGACCGCGATTAGAACAAGCGGAGCGCGAAAATGGAATGCTTTTGTAATCCTTGTAAATATGACGCGCTTTACATTAATTTATGAACGAGGCGACCAGCCGAGTAACGTCGAGCCGAGGCGTCGTTATGATGATATACGCTTACTAGGGGTGTTATTTGGATTTCATTACATGCACCGACAGACGCCACCACCCTCCTCTGGTTCACCCTCGTCGTGCACATCGCCCGTCTCGACACGCTGAGCAATTCGAAATGAGATTATAACGCAACGCGCGGAAATTTTTTTTTCGTGGAGAAACGAAAACATAAATTCATTGAATTCATCGCTTTGATTGATTCCTACGTTCGGAAATCTGTTAATCGGTCACACCGCATAATTTCCGCTGTCGAGCGCGAATCCGCAATTTTTGGATACGATAAACTTGATACTCGCGGCAACCAATCGCGCCAATACGAAGGAAATACGGTCGGTTCGATCCGCTGCCAAAAATTCAACTGGCTAATTGCACGGATTTTCTTTTTCGTTTTATTTTTTTCGGAAAAACCACACGATCAGGATAGAAAAGTGGAAAAAGGCACGTGCCCGATCGCGCTATGAGAGAAGGTTAAAAGTCGATATTTTTTATTGTCGCTTAAATCCCCTTATCAACGGCCGACAGACAATGAGATAAAAAGGGTATAAAGCCTAGGACTTAATGATAGCTGTCTGACGGTAGATTACTTTTACTACTGCCGCGCGTTCTCACTACCACGATTGGACGATCTTCTCGACTCTGGTGGTTCCTCCAGACCGTCTAGCGATTCTAAAAAGCAGGTGCAGCCGCAGTTCATTTTTCCTATCTTTCTCTTTCTCTCATTCTATCTATCTTCCTCGTTTCCTCATTCTTTTCTCATTCCTCCACTCACTCTCCCCATGCTTGCATTTTTTTTTCTTTTTATTGTGTACCTCGTCTTTCTTTCTCACTGTTCCCGTATCTCTCGTTCCAGAGTTTCTTCTCGTTCTCATTCTTCCCGTATGATCGTGTCTCGTTCTATTTCTTTCTCACGCTCTCGCTCGCTCTCCAGTCGCTATTGGGCTTTACGGTTACGGTTAAGTAGAGGGCAAAGAGATCGTATCGTTTTCCGAACGATTTGGCTAATCGAGTGCCGGTGGCTCGAGATCTCCCTTTCTGCTCACCGATCGCAACTACGTACATCCGAAGTGTTGTTGAGAAACTCCATGGATGAGTATTTAAACCGCGATCTCGATGCTTAACGAAATCTGGCAGCCAGTCATTTTCTTTAGAATGACGATATTTATAACGGTGCATTGGCGAGTTATGCAATTGAATCGATTAAAGACGATAATACTAATAATATTAGTGAAACAACACATGTAAGAAAACAATCCAATATATATATATATATATATATATATATATATATATATCCAAAGTTCATTCACTCGTCTGCTATCGCGATTGTCTATGCAGCATAATAATTTAATTTTCTTACCAATATTCATTGTCCATTTCCACATTGAAAAATGATATATTTATCTTCATGCACTATAAAAGATATTCCAATATAAAATAATTGAATTTGATGTTTGACATTTCCAATTTATTTAATCATGAAAGCATTATTGGCATGTAGGAATATTTGAAAACCCAATATATTTGACAATGAGTTTGTAATATCTTTCAAAATCAACAAAATATAAATAAGAGATTCTCTATTTTCAAGATGAAAATTATATTATTTCAGAAATATTTTTTTTTAATTTCGGTTATCTGTGTGTTAACATGAAATTTTATTCTGTTCATATGAAATAAATATTATTTTAAATTTTTCTCGAAATATATACCTAAGCCAGGATTAAATTTCAATTGGATATGTGCGTTGTATTTGCGATAATAAATTGTCCTTCCGACTGTTTGGCTTTTCATATCTCGTTTAACAGAGGGAAATTATTCTTACCGTTTCGCCGCTAATCGACGTATCAAATTGCCACCGCGTATTCAGCAAATTTTCAGGCTCGGTCAGCGTGTACCATAGCTGGTTAGGAAAAAAAAAGTCGAATAAAATGGAGTCCGCTGGATCGAAAGTTAAATTCCGTTTGAACAGAATATGTACTTGGATCACTCTCTTCTTTTCCCCGCAATTGTAATAATAAGCGGACAGAGCGTGGCGATTGCTTTCGATCGAGCGGCCAATCATTGGAAACCAATGTAGAAGAACGAACTATTTTATTACAATAGTATTTTAAGGAAAGTTTTGCGGCAATGGAGAAGACTGGGAGATTTGCCAAGCGAGATCTCTATCCATTTCGAACTGTTTCTAACGTTTCTAGCGATTCACAACTCTTTCGCAGATATACGTGCATTCTCAAGCGATATTAAAATACGTCGCATTCGTATTAGTATAAGGAATGTAATTGACAGCCTTTCTTATGTCAAACTATGCTCATATCACGGACAGAATGTTAAAGAACGATGCAACCCATTTTCACGCGCATATTTGATGCGTGCTAATAAAATCTATGCGATTTTTTAACATCAACTATTACAATTAAATTCAAAAAATTATTAGAATGAATATTATTAGAATGTGGCTTTAACTTTAATTTTTTTTTTTATTTTTTGTAGTTTTCTCGAAAACTTCTCCATAGACATACTTACATCTTCTGTATACACACAGAAAATATTATTCTATTTTTAAGAAAAGTGATTCCTTAATTTGCTTTTTTTCTTCTAAATAACGGTTATCTTTAACAAAAAATATTTTTTTATAATATCCTTAAAATATACTTCTCACAAATTAAAAAAAACTCTTATTAATATGAACTCAAAACAAGAATTTATTTTCTCTTTAAAAATATTAAAAGTTCGAAGAAGTGACTTCAGCTTAATGAATAAACAAATCAAATTACTTTTGATTTTAATTTAATAATCTTGATTAAAGTATTAAATTTACTATTCAGAATATACTTTAAAGAAATTTGATGCTTGTAATGAACTTATAATAGATTTGCAAATATATAAACTTTTGAAATTGGGACTTGAAACAAGTAATTATCATTCGCATACAATATGTATTTTTCTGTGTGTATTTTTTTAGTTAATTTTGTAAAATCTAAGATTATCTTAGGAAGAAGTATAGACATTTTAACTTTTTTACCAGATATATATCCTTTAACATCGCCAGGGGCAAAGTTCAATCGCAATTATACGCGGTAAGACTGCGGTTTTATAAACGCCAAATTGCACTTTCTACTCGGGATAAGTCCCAGGTGGAAAACTACCCAAAGTTTACGAGATGAATGCAAACGCAATGTGTCTACTTTATAGTGCATTTCTTCTTTCCTCCCGACCCCGGCCGTCCACTTTCCTTCGCTCGATACATTCCAGCACAGGTAATCGAGAGAGAGACAAAGAATGAAAGAGAGATATCAAACTAAAATAAAATTCTGCCTATGCCACTGTTTCGGATATTACAGCAGATATTTCAAACGAACGGACACAATGGATCACTGCGCGTAACCTGCACGTAGCTCATCGCCGCATTTATAATTCATCCGTCTGAAGTGGCAATAATGGCGCGCGCCACCGATACTTAATACCGCTGAAACTCGACGCAGTAATGGAGTATATTATTTTATTTTACGAGCGCGATGGTGCGCTCACTTGATCGAAGGTATCGATATTGCTAGACTTCCCGGCGTGCGGTCCGATTTTAATAAATTCCGGCTTTACCTGCGACGATACACTGACTAGGAAACATTTTAGACCGTCTCAGTTTTATGTAGATAGACTGTAGTACTTGCTATTTTAATTTTGACGATAATTTCTGCGTGTACTTTAAAGTTTAACTTATTTTCAAAAACATATCCTGACAAATCAAAAAATCAATTGAAACATCATTATAAATCGAATATTGTGTTTTAGACTGATAAAATACAGAATTTATAGGAAATAGAAAGCCTGAATCAGCTATCAATTTGAGAGAAAATAGAATGGGTATACAAGAGTGCAATAAATCGTGGCGAGACTCTGGTCTATTTTTATCGAACGTTATAGCCGCGGCCTAGAAAGTTTCGACGATTCGCCCTTCTGTCCTGAGTCATTTCCTTTTCTTTCAGGAAGGTATCGGCTCGCTAAAAGTGGTGCCTGGGGGAATCGAGCTAAGAGGTCAAGCTGCCGTGTTAGACGCCCTCGTAGCCTCCAGCCTGAGATCTCGGAAGGGCAAAAACTTAGTGCTGGAATCATGGAGTAATTTTACGGCCTCGGCGAGATCTCACGATGGTCGGCTTCTCGCGCGATTAACAGTTGGTAAGTTATATTGATGGTCGCGTACAGCAGCTTCCATTTTTCATACAATTTGACGTCAAGAAGTAATTTTAATTTCTCAGAGAGAAATGAATTTATATAAATGTCCTAACTTAAAACTATATACGGAAGCTATATAATTTCATGAGATATTCTAGATTAATTTGCACACAGGAGTGTAATTATTTTGCTAACGTATCTTTAAAAATTTAGCTAGATACAGATCTGACAATAATTTTATTAGATCATTAAAATAATTACATAGGAATTTCAAATGATGAGAAATATTGTAAAATTTTTGACATTCTAATCAATTTGAGTTACAAAATTATTTTACTAAAAATTATTTTTCAAAAAAAATTATGTAAGAAAAAAAGTGTCATGCTGATAATTTATCGCAATTCTAACGACATTTGTCGTTAATATTAGTAGAAATCTATACACTGAAAGAAAAGATTGGCTGAATAGAACATAACATTTTTAATTGATTGTAGCAGCCCATTTTTGATTGCGATAGCTTATCGAAATCCTATGTTGACATTGCGGATAGGCTAACGCTATTAAAAATTAGCTACTCCAATTAAAAATGCTATGCCATATTTTACCATCTAATTTACTCCAGCAACCAATCTTTTCTTTTAGTATAGTCTACAATTATTAAACGGAGCTACAATCTTTTCAATTTTGATTTCCTAATTTTAAAAAATGCATAACTCTTTTTTATTTTTATTTCTAACTGCAGGACTATAAAAAAAATGCTATTAAAATTATCCAAAGGTGGAATTTGCGAAGTTATAGTATAATATAACATTCTATTAATAAACAAAAAACAGTTATAATAGTATTCTTTCTCTATTCATAATTTTATACATTTCTTATAAAAATAAAAAAGACTTCTATATTTTTTATACTAAAAAATCGAAATTAAAAATATAAAAATTCGCGTTAATGCAAATCTCGCATGATATTTCCCCTCTAAAAAAATATAAAAAATATAAAAAAATCATAAATATTTCCACTTTTAGCTACAGATCCCGTTAATACTTCGTTTTACAATGTATATAATTTAAAAACAAAATTTTAATAATTATTATTTTTAATACATTTTAAAGCAGGGCATTAAAAAAATCATTCAGCATGTATATGATAATATACACACCATATTGAATAAAGAAGCCTAGTGAACATAAGTACAAAAATTCAATCGTTTCTGAGGTACAAACGATTGTAACTGACTTAATGATTTTTACGTATCGTGTGCGATGTGAAGATTTACTTCAGTGTTTACAAAATCGCGTTTAAATGTTCCGATTTAATTTTCATACACACTTTATAGTGAAAAATTATATCAGTAATCAGTAAATTGATATTAATCAGTAAATTACGATATCAATGTTTTACTTATCTTAATTTTTCTCTTTTCACGTCGTATACAATACGTAGAAGAAACAATAAGTCAGTTATGAAACTAATATACAAAATTGATTATATTCTAGATATGATTGAACTTTCTCGATCTATGTTCACTAAAGCTTTTTCACTTATTGTGGTATGTATTATCTATCGTATAAATGCTGAATGTTTTTTTTTTACACTCTGTACAATTCCTAATATATTTTTTAGATTAAAAATCAGTCAAAATCAGAGTATATTCAATTAAATTCTACTTTCAGGGGAAGATCGCGTCGACTGTGTGTCTAGAGGTTTCCGAATAACTGATCCAAGAGGAGGCGTGCTCTTTTCCGCGGACAGAGAACAAGTTATCGTGGGAGCGGAAATGTTAAGGGTGACCGGCGACGGTGGTGCCGTTTTCCAAGGGAGTGTGCAGACTCCGCTAGTCAGAGGAGAATCGGGACGCGGTCTTAAGTAAATATATTACAAACACCTAACAATATATTATATATGCATGTGTAATATTTAATTTTATGCAATCGAAAGAGATTGACGTATATAGATTTCCCCACAAACTATTTGTGGATGATAATTATCTAATATTATACTACAAATAAACAATTTATGGATATTGTTTCGAAATATTATGCAATTATTTGTGTTTATCATTAATATTCGTATCAACATTTCATCAAAGTTCAAATGTGAATTTCCGTGCACATAATTATATCCTAGCAAGTAATAACTATATAAATAGAGTCAGACGAATCGAACAGCATTGTTATCGTGGAAATCAGTTGCAAAAATAATTTAATTTTGTTAAACTAAGATATGATCATTGATCATTAGTTTTTTTTGGAAAATTCCATGAAGAACATGAAGTTTATAGGTCGAGGATAAAGCATATTTATATTTAATAAATAGTGTATCAATACGGTAAACTAATAATAAAGACATCGAGTGAATGAGATCAATCGATCGTCTTCATTTGATCTTACGACCGAATAACAACATTATTGTAGCGATTTCGTTTCTTCACAAAAAAGCCGAAAATGGTAACTTTCACCTATCTATATCTTCAATCATCACACCTTCGGCCCGAATAAGCTTGTACAATCCTTTAACCCTTCTGCCTCCCTCGCTCCCTCCTCCCTCGACTTCATCCTCATCTCTCGCCAAGCACCTCAGTATATTATGGCGAGAGATCGAAGTCTGCGAATGGTGGTGACGGTAGGACGGGGAGGTTGGAAAGAGGGGAACAAAACGGAGTTGTACCGCCGCATCGCGGTTATTGATAGCGCCGGGCAATTTACAGACGGATTTACGATTACAATAAAACTTTGCTCGCGCGGAAAATTATATTCATAGGATTGGATTTGCGCCAGATATGAAATACCGCGGATCGTACGAGTTCGAAGAGGTAGGATAGACGGAAGCAGAAGTCGAAGATCGGGGAGCTGACTGTGAGAAAAGAAATAAAGCAGAGTAGAGCGGTAAAGGAGCAGCTTCGCGGAGAACGAAAGGAGACGAATGAACGCGTGGATGTCTCCTTTGGAGAGAGAATCGATTATTGCTTGAGTTCGACTTTGGACCACGGGAGATACTATACAGATATTACTCTGTTGCTGGAATACTTAGATATAATATGGTTTACGGGCACACGAAGATTTACGGCGTAATTCGCGTCATTGTTGGAACGTAATGCACTGAAATTGAAGTCTACGAGTTCGATGTCATCGTTCATTGAGCAACGATTGTATCGCTATGTAGCATCGGTGTTTTATTTTAAACTTGTGGAGTTAAAAAAATAATGCCGCCACACTTCTCTCAAAAAGAATTCAGTGAGAGAATAAAGAGATGTTTATACATATATATATATATATATATATATATATATCACATATCAAAAATATTTTTCATATTCTTGAGATACACATTGTTATTATATCGAATTGTATCGAGACGTTATCATAATTATTTTTTTATATGATATCTTACAGTTTTGTTATTATTTCATTATTAGATATTCTAGTATTACTGAAACATGTACTTATTGTTAGATAAATTCCGAAAAAGTTTTTTTTAAATTATAATTTTTCTTTCAAGTGATACAAAATTAAATTATCAATAAAATATAAATGAGTTATAAAAAATTAAAGTAAAATTAATATATGTAAGAAAATATAATTAATGATCATCTCACTTTTAATATGTCAATTAAAATATATTACGTGTAATAAATATTTCCTGTTTTTCTTTCATTATTTTATTTATAACACATATTTGAGATATCTCTATTGATTTTGTATAATATTGCATGATGCATATAATATATATTTATATAATATATATTTAATTCTGAGAAAGACAATGTAGGTCTTACTGTATTATATTCTAAATATTTAGAAACAGAAAGAAAAACTTCATCTATAATATTTAAAATTTTTTGTATATGCACACATAAATATCTTTTACCGTTTACTATCAATGATGTACGAATCATAAAGAAAAAATAATTAAACATAAAAATTTTATATCTCTGGAAATATGAATATTTATTATAATTATTATAGTTTTAATTTTTGCTTTATTTCTTACTACTATTTAAACATTCAACTAAAAAATTGGATTAATTATAATATTATCTACTTATTTATAAACAATAAGAAAATATAATTAATATTAATAAAATTATTTAGAGAACATTAATCTTCATGATATTCTTAATTCTTAAATATCTTATCTACTTTAAAGCAAAATATGTAAAATATAATTTATAATTTATAATTTTTTATATACTATATTTGAAATAATTTCTTCTTTGTAAAAAGTCTAAATTTTTTATCGAGCTTTAGTTGCAAAATATTTCTTATTGTTGCTTTTATCCATATTTGTCAATTTTCATAAATTTTAAACACTCAACTAAATTCATAAGTATGAATAAAAGCAACAATAAGAAATATTTTGTAATTAAAGCTGGATAAAAAAACTTACAGACTTTTCATGAAGAAAAAATGATTTTAAATATAGTAAAAAATTAAAATTTTTACATATTTTGCAGAATAGTTTGTAATATTTTAGTTGATTTATTATTATTAATTTTTATTTTCGACACAAGAACTCGTATAGAATATTAAACATAGAAATTATTATTATTTTATTTTGTTATATTACAAAGTCATAATAGATTAAAAATACATTTTTATATCAAAAATAAATTATTAATAATAAATTGATAATTTATCCAGCATAATTCAATATTAATTTTAATCTATTTAAACCCATCCATTTTAAGACAACAGATCTATGAAATTTGATTAATACGCAAATCTAAATCTGCATTACATGTAATAAACAACTCATATTTTTATAGATCCATTATCTCGATTTAAAATAAAAGATAATTTATCACTTACAGATACGATGCGCAACAGCGGAGTTGTAATTTCACTGTAGCTATGTTAATCTGAAATATAAAAAGATATCCAAATTACAATATTATTTTCAAGCGTTCAAAATAATTAGTATGTTAACAAGAAAATTATTATTACGTGTATTAGTATGTTAACAAGAAAATTATTAAATTTTATAATATTATTAATTTATCTTCTCTTTAAGAAATTCTTTGGAGTAGAATCTCATTTTTTAAAGAGAGAAAATTGAGCCGAGTCGAAAAAGAGTAGCTCAATTTTCAATCTTTAAGAGAGAAATTTCATTCTTCAAAGTAAGGTTCATTCTAAAAGTTTGAAAGAGTTGAAATTGAAATTTATTAAAGTAATTATGTATAAAGTAATTAAACTTTCATAAAAAATATTTTTAATTATAGAATTTATGTAAAACCTTATAAATTAAAAAATTTAATTGTGATATCTGTGAATAGATCAGATCAATTAATTTGATACTTAAATATTCTATGAAATATAACGACAAAGCTATTTCATGAAAATAAATAATTAATTCCAAAAGAGTACCAAGTGCTAAACAAAAAATATTACTCACCTTAAGGTTGCTCCATCATCGCCTCATGCCTTCCTAGGCCTCCTCCTCCTCTCAGAATTCTCTGACTCCTATCTTCAAATTATCAGGTTTCTCCTCGGTTTTCCGGTACGCAATATTCACTAAACATACAGTTAAATTAATCTAAATATTTGAATTAATTAAAGACATATTACTTAATCGCGTGATACTTTGCATGACATTCTCGAAATTAATACTAATTAAAATGTGCAAGAAACACGAATTGTTGTGTGACTTTTTATGAATTTAAACATCAGAAATACTGCCGACTCAAACGAGAATATTGGTCATAAAGCTTTTTTTTAAATTTATGAAACTTCTCGTTCTTTCTAACATTATCTCACTTTTTTGATGCATGTGCAATGTGGACCGCGTTTAACAGAATTATTTAACAATTGGAAATTCTCTTCGTCGAAATAGGACTATTCGTCTAAATTTAAAAGTATAATCCAATCAGCAAAAAGAACTTCCAACAATCACAAAATAAACGTTCTGTTGAACATGGCCGTTCAAATC
>Ga0157363_1001674_pt1 | contig 18790 bp, 9 predicted proteins | sample AttsexASBM1_FD_111477 | JGI IMG/M metagenome (GOLD analysis project Ga0157363, IMG submission 111477) | Fungus gardens microbial communities from leaf cutter ant in Ribeirão Preto, State of São Paulo, Brazil - Atta sexdens ASBM1 | ecosystem: Host-associated > Fungi > Mycelium > Unclassified ... | reverse complement strand
TTTCTTACATTATTCGTAATTATTAATAATATTGATAATTATTATCAACATACAATATGTATTACATATTAATAGTACTGTATTTTCATATAATATGTCATATTATTTTTCTTAAATTATTTAAATTATTTAAAATAACCGACCCCTTATAATTTTAAGTATAATCTTAAACTTATAGTTTTCATATAATCCTAAACTTTTTAAAGAATTTGAAGTATATATTTTTGTAATAATTTTAACATTTTAATTATATTTTATATAACATATTATTATTAATAATATGTTTTTTAATATTTTAATTATTTGTGACATTACTTATAAATAATCGTACGCTTTTGCATCTGCAATAAACAGTGATCAATTAAATTTCCCATTACATTCGCATATGTATTAATATTCAATAAGTCAGTAAATATAAAAAGTTAAGAAATTTTATTACTACTGTCTATAAAGTATTACTTTATTTAAAATTATTATTTTTATTATTGTTATGCATTTCTTAATCGTAAAAAAATTTCGGACTTTCTTAAAATGTTTCCCATTCAAATTCTTTTCTTTAGAAATTCAACAATACCATTCACCTACAGAAATGCCAACCCATTCAGTAACATGACTGGCAAATTTTATTCATATATTTAAAATGGGCAGCCAGATCATTTTTTTGATTTTTTAAAATCAAAATTTAGGAATGGCCATCAGTGGCATCATTTGTGACCAATCAGAAAAGTCGAGGTCAAACAAAACGTGAATACTATTGAAACTCAGGTTCGAAAATCTACCCTATCTTCGCGGGAAAAACTTCGGGGAGAAAAAAGCTGCGCGCGCACGAGCATAGGAGGGTGTGAGTGATCATCGAATACGAAATACACTACAGACTCCAGACTCCAGATTCGTGAGAGTTGCGCGCGTGTACGGACGTCGGTCGCAGTAGTGTGCATCGTGCAGTGGTACTATACATATGCCGAGTACGCGTGGTGTGAACGAAGCTTGTAGCAGTAGAGAGACTTCGACTCGAGACTAGTCGTCGCAAACGTGGTAGTCACGTGTACGCGTGTTCCCGTTGAAATTACCGATCGAAATTTGCTCGTCGTATCAAGCAGCAGATTCTTCTCCGCGAACAGTGTCGACTTGTGCTGTGTTGCGATATATTACGCGAACGCGGTGTTATTCGAGCACCGAGTTCTTACTGAATACTACTGGGATAACCGCGACTCCGGTGAGGTTCGTAGCACTTACTACCTGACACGCATTACCGCGCGATGTTAATTCATCAATTGGGATGACGTAGGGAAGCATCGAAACCCGGCGGGAAATCACGTTCCAAGTAATCCGACGTAATCACAGAGAATAGCGTTCTCGCGGAACGTCACCCGCTGTTCTTCGGAGGCGTGGTGGCTGACGCGGCGTGGGCAAGCATGGCTAGCCGGCTCTTCTGTCTCCCCTCCCCCCTTCTCTCTTTCTCTCTCTCTTTCTCTCCGGTCTCTCCTCCTTTCACTCATTTCGCGAATACATAGACACGTTCGCGCCCACTACGGGCGCGTGTACGCGTGCGTATACGACGTGTCTCTCTTTCTCTCCGCCGTGCAGACGTAAAGAGAGAGCTGTTCTCCTTCCAATTTCCATGTGTAGACTTCAAGAAGGTATCCTCGGAACAGCCACGCGTTCCCTCCATCCATCCGGAATATTATCGGACGCGTTGAATTCTCGACAGTCGCGTCGTGCAAGTTCGTCACAGTGTGTGTCGTTATTGCGAATTTATTTTCTGTTTTCGCGATAGAATAACGGTATCGCGGACGATCTGTAATCTCTGCCACCACAGCTGGTTCGATCCGTTCCATGGCACAGTGGTTCGTCGGCGCGGCGAACTGACCGCAACGTGGATGCGATTCACGTTGCGAAATCCGCGTCACCCTCGAACAGCCCCGTGTACGTGCACATGATCATCTATCGTTCGTATAAAGCCACATAAAGCACATTCCCATCGAATGTCAAGTACTTAAGCCGCACACGTGCGTTCCCGTCACACTCCCTTACCCCTCGGTGTAACATAACCTAGAATAAAGCCGCGTGGCTTAGCGTGCCAGTGCGATCGAAGTTGCATCGCGTCAGCCGTCTGCTCAGTCAGTATTTTTCAGTGTATCGTTTGTACCGCAGGTAACGTGAAGTGACAAGTGCCAAACAACGATTTGAACGATGGAAGGTGAAAAACGATGGTGGAATCATATGATGGAGATAGAAACTGGAAATCGTATGATTGGAAATGAATACGATACGTTTCCCAAGGAATTATTTCCTGATTATCCGTTCTTAATGGACGAGGACGAGGTAAATTTCTTATATACTTATATATATACTTGAACAACGTGCTTATGAATGTCTAGTGATAACGTTAAGAAAAAAAATGATTTCGTTTATCATGATAATTTTAATCTTATTATCAAGAAGTGGAGTTAATTTCTCGTTCTAAATATCGTCTGGCGGAACAATCTTGCAAAAAAAAGCTATAACGTTATTCGTAACAATTCTTTCTTGAAAAGACTTACTATATTTCTGAAAATAATTTTTAATTTTTTTTAATTACTATATGTTTGAAAATAACTCCTACATTTTTCATAATTACTATATTTTTTAAAATAATTGTTAATTGCAAAAAAACTGTTGTAACGTTATTTGTAATAAGATTAGTCTTGAAAATAATTATTATATTTTTAAAAATAATTATTACATTTTTTAAAACTATTTTTAAATAATTTTTTAATCATTTTTAAAATTATTTTTTTGGAAAATAAGAAATTCTGTTTCCATATTCATTTATTACACTTTGATTTAAAATTTAAATAGACATTCATTTATTTTAGCATGATGTTTTTGCATTTAATTTTGTATAATAGCACGTCGAATAAATTAATTATACGTATGATAATTAATATTTTCTGATTTGTATACGGAAGTCGAGAAATAATAAATTATTTATTTATATCTGAAGATTCATTCAATCATATAAGCTTGATAAAAAATACTTTTTGTTGATTAATATTCATTTCTACCAATGTAAATTAACTTTAATCTTGATTTAATTTACTGTTTATCTTTTTCTTAGAATTAAAAAATAAAAAATAAAAAAAATAAAAAGTAATTGAAATTAAATTGAAATTAAAAAAATTGAAAAAATTCATTTTACATTGAAAGAAGTAGACTAAGTAAAGTATCATTTATTGATGATTGTTTTAGCATTTTTATTAATACTTATAATTAGATATATGTTCTGCTTTTTAACTTCTGGTATAAACTTTCCTAAACATCGAGATAAGATCGGAAATAAACTTAATAATGACAATTAAGAAACTTTTGTTCGAAATTTGCAAAAGTTGCGTTGCATTGCCTACTTTATTCAACACGAAGATTCAATTACTTTTTTTTTTTTTAACACTGTAACTTTTGAAATTGTCTAATTTGAAATAAGAAAAGAATCTCTTTTAAATAATTATAATAAAAATATCATTTTTTCATCATTTCTAAATTTTTGCGCTTCGTTTAAAAGTTTGAATAATTTTTAAAAATACTTTTTTATAAATCAACATTTATCAAGATCAAAAGATGCAATATTCTATTGATAAAATGAAAATTATTTTAATTGCCCGTAATTTCTTTGATTGCTTATTTAAAATTATTTATAGAATTATTTAAAGTATATTTTAAATTTATAGAAGAAAATGTTATTTTTCTTTAAGCTTATGCTAAATAATTTGTCGGGATGAATTCAATGAAGCATATAAAATTCATTCAGGTTTCTTCTTATCTAAATAGTATCTAGATATAATTAAAAACATATTTTTAAAGATTTCAGTAATAATGAAGATTTTCGGTGAAAGTTGTTAAAATCTAGAACATAAAAGGAAAAACTTTGGAAAAGAACTGATACCTGAATAAAGTTCCTATTTTATCTGACAATATCATGAAAAATTGTAAAGCCTACAAAAGCATGAAATGAAAAGGAATTCGTAAATATAGATAAAATTTTTCCCATTCTTTTTTATTCATGTGTAGATTCTTTTGTAGAACTATATTTCATTAATTTTAATTCATGCACTAAGCAGTATTCAAACTTTTAAAAATGATTTCCATTATGTAGGCACTATTTTTATTCTTTCAACAATAATTTTCTGAAATATTTTTGTATGAGATTATATCTCATCTAAAAGGTTAAAAAAATATATTAATATTTGTAAACTTCTTCTAACAAATATTAAAATTGTATTTAAGTAAGGTTTAAAATGCTAATAGCATTGAATTAAAAATTTAATTTAATTTGGAAGGAATATTATTATTTCAATTTGATTGTGCTGCAAAGTAAAAGTAATTGGCGCGCAATCAAATATCTGAGATAAAAATTATTTAAATATACATAGATATTTTATTCCAACACCTTACTTTGAACAGCGTTTCTCGTACTGATTTATTCGCCGGTTATTTATTAACCGGTCTTGTATTCTAAGTTTAATATTGTGAATTTGTAAATCTTGATAAAAAAGAATATATATACATTTAAATAGACAATAATGTAAAATTTATTTTAAAAATGTGAATAAAAGATAAATAGGTTGCAAGGTATAAACTTATCTGTGTAATATTTCTTATATAGATTATGTTTTTAGGAATGCGCGCATTTTGCTGCAAATTATATTAACTGATCATATGTTTAAGAAAGAAGCGCTTGCATTCTTTCTTTTACAGAAATAGAAATGCTCATTTTTTTGTCACTGTGTATACAATGCCGATTATATTCAAAATTCTGGAAAAGCCATCGTAAAGTCAAAGAGACAAAAAAACACATTCATTTTATACATTTCTGTTTCTTTCTCTTTCAGTTTTAAAAAAGGAAGGGGAGATTCTTAAGCTTCGCTTAAAGATCATAATGCAATCAGGCATAAATGATTAGAATTCAGAATTGACATGCTGGTATAAGACCTTTGTGTTTTTTTGTCTCTTTGAACCTTAATAACTTTCCGTTATTTTTGAGAAATTTAAAACGAGAATTTCTAGACTAATTATAATTTGAAAAAATATATTAAATCGATTGTGTGTTTAAGGCAAATCGTTTTAAGCATAAAATAAATTTCACCTAATGTAAAACTTTTAAAAACTGTCTAAAGAGAATTTCGATTCTTATTAGATTTGAATTAAGATTATGTAACATAGGTAATTCTCTGAATTAAAACTATGTTGAGACATAATAGAAATACGAAATTGTTTTTGTGTCTCAATATATTTTAATTCATGGAATTGTTTACTATGTCGCGACATAATTTTAAATTCTTAAAAAAAAAAAATCTTAATTTTTTTCAGGGTATCCAACCTTACATGTCCTTAAATCCTAGAATTATCCTGGAATTTAACATATCCTACAAAAATGCTGGAAAACCCTTATTTTTCTATGTCGATTAATTTTCATTACTTAATTAATTTTTATTGTGATTCACACCATTATATTATTATGTTGAATACAAACCATATAATCATATTGTGCGAATTGATGAAAATTAATTAAATAATGAAAATTAATTAAATAATGAAAATCGATGGATATAAATTCTGGAAAAACTATAGGATTTTTATTGAAATTATTCTTGAATTAAGTAGCCAAATTTTATTGGACACCATGATTTCGAATTTCTGCACACTTCTAGTAAAAAAGTTATTGAAAAAACAATTTTGGAGTAATTTCACATTAGTTTGCCAACCACGAACAAATTAGATTTATTTAGCCTCAATCGATATATTATGGTTTGCATATTTCGAAACAAGTTGATTTTTCGTTTGCACATTTTTAATTAAAAAATTATTAACAATTAAATATATATATATATACACATATATAAAGAAAAGGAAATAACTCATTAAAAGATGTGAAATTGTAATATCAAATAATAACAAAATCTTTGCAACACATTTTCCGGTAAAGTCATACTTTTTATTTTTAGATTCGTTTTTCTTTGAAATTACCGAGTACTCTAGTTTTTAAATATCTTTAGAAATGAATAGATTATGATTTTATCATTTAATTTTAAAAAATTTTATTAAACATTATAATTATTTTATTAAAAATGCAAAAACATTTACTTCTTAAAACTATGATTAAACATAAAAACGTATTTACAAAAATGCCAATTGAAATACAGCTAAATGAAAAAAAAATATGATTATTTCTTTATTAATAAATATTTATTTGCATAAAAAATTTCAGAATTCACGGCTGATGGATATAATTGACAATATTTCAGCAGAGGATTTAAACGCAGTGTACAATTCCATTTGTAATAATCAAGAAAAGTAAGTATACCATTTTTATTCAAAAATGTTATATATATGATAATTGTAACAAATGTACAATATGTAAATACATTTAATTATTTTTTTTAGTAACGAAACAACTATGCTTGTAGAAGATCTGCTTGCAACCTCGCTACAGGTTGGAAGTTTTTCTTTATAATTAATAAATACTGTATATGAATTCCATTGTTTAAGAATTATACAATATAATTATAAAATTCTTTTCTCCGATCTGCAGTCATTATCTCACGAGGATTACTTAACGACACCTAGCAAGAACATATATATGTATGATGATATGATTGAAATAAATAAGAAACCTAGTGAATTAAAAGAAGAAAAACAAGAAATTGGTTTGTAATAATTGTTTATAATAATGTTTTTATCAATTTTGATAAAAAAAATAAAACATTTTTCTTTAATATTTTAAAAGGATCTGAAATATTTGGTAATGCAGTAAAAATGGAAATAGAGGCTGAACAAGAAAAGGACGAAGTATTTAAGCCTCCAACAACAAGTAATACTCTGCCTATGTTGTCTTATGTAAAAAATAAAAATAAAGCAAATATCAAGACAAAAAATATAAAAGGGAAAAAGAAAACGAAAGAAGATATAATACCAATTAAAAATACAATAACAATTAAAAAAATTAAAGCAGAGGAGCAAGAAGATTGTGTAGATGTTGAAACGATACCACGAGATGAAATACCAAGTAATTAAAGCAATTTAGATTCATATCAAACTATTAAGTAAACATTAGTATTGTAGCATTTTACTGAGATTTATTTTTTGTTAGTATTAGAAGCATACGATGCAAAGAGTTTGTTAGAAAAATTTGAGGCTTGCGAGAATCCAAATCCATGCAATAAATCGACCATTAAAAATGATCATACATATGATACTAGAACAAACAAAACATGTCAAATGATTCAAGAGTGCAACGCTAACATATCGGAGAAATCCGTTTCTCAAGTTTCCAATCAACAGCCTTCAATCTTATCTAAAAAAATAATCAATAAAACAAAGGTTATCTTATTTTTTAATATTTTAATATTTTTTTAAGTAGATTAGTATATAATCTAATTATTTTATTGAATTTTAGCTGTCAGAACGTAGAAAAACTAGTCCGAAAATTGCTACGCTAAATATACAAAGTAATAAACGTAAGAGTACACGAATGCAAGACAGAGTTTCCTGTAACAAGATTTTGAAGATAGATTCTGTGACAGTGAGTCCTTTCCTTAAGTATTATGACATGATTTGAATATGTATGTGCATTTATTTCTCATATCAACTATTATTGCAAAATGATGTAAAATAATCCACTATTAATTATAACATTTTTTAGGTATCGAATGATATTAAAAATAGAACAGTCAGTAGAACTTTAGTACAGTTGGATCACGATTATTGTAATAATGATAACTTTCGTGCCAAGAGCTACAATAGCAACAGTAAGTACGATAAATAATAAAATAGATAGGGGAGAGTGGGGACAGTCGGGAAGATTGGACATTAAATCTCCCACCTTGAGTGGCGTCGTGTAGGTCAAATGGATGTGATTAGTAGATCTTTTTAAACCCTTTTTATAACTTTTATTTGAAACATTTTTTTCAAAAATGCTTTTCAAGATATTTTAGGGATCCAGAATTTTTTGTACATCCTGTATATATTATAAAATTGATATAATATGTTAAAATTATATCAATCCAATTAGTTTAATATACCTATATTCATTAAATATAATATTTATAAATACGTTCCTATTGTTGTATTAAATTATATTAAAAAATTTAATTTTTTTAAAAAAACCCCAATAAAACAAAAAAGAATCTTGGTTTTTTGGAGTAAGTAATGCTAACCCCGACGTAAAGTTTAGAAGAATACCACTGTAATTGTAGATGTCACAATGGCAACATCAACAATGCAACGCGTGATTACGTTTGTGTACCTGTCCTGTTTTAGGATTTGAATATCGAAAAGTAAATATTTTGTGTATGTTTTTGTCTAATTTCATTATTCAAAATTAAAATTTTGGATTCTTTGTCTTAAACTTAAAATTAATTAATAAAATAAAATGGAACGGGCATATAAAAGTCAAGCGCGATAGTTAGAACGCAAAAATCTTTTTATTCTTGATGTTACTTCTTATAAATTGACAAATATTTTGGCTTCCTTTCGAGTCATCATCAGTGTACAAAACCTCTGCTTATTTCTTAAGTCTTATAGGGAAGTATTGTGAATTCCATTATTATTATTATATATCCATTATTATTACTTTACATTTACATAAAATTATATTGTCACAATAAAAAGTGGGTGTATTATGTATAATGTGAGCTAATTTTCGGACGTGCTTCTTTAAGCTAAAAAATTTGAACGATCATTTATTTATAATGGTTGAGAACCTTGAGCACTAGTTGATTAGGGAGGTTCGGGTATGCCCAAACCTAGATCTGTTTACGTTGCTTGCCCTTTTTGCACTCAGTATCTTTGCAGTTTCTTTTTTTCAACACTATTTTTTTTAACATTTTATTTAAGATTTTCCTAAAATATCCAACCACTCTTCCCTAAGTAATAAAAATAGAAAATTATTCTAATTAATGACATTAAAATATATCTATTATACTAGAAACTACAGAACATATATCTGTATTAAAATCGAGCCAAAATGAAAATCCGGATGGTCTCAATCAACACGAAAAACATCACAAGACTGGTAATTCAAATGAACAATGCCATCTGGAGTTGGTCAATATATATGACGGAAATGGAAAACTAGCAGCCTTACAAAATGAAATCAAAGCTAAGTGGCTCGAAAATGATCGTAAAGATTGTCAAAAAGAGACTTCTCTCAAACACTCTCACAACTTAAATAATTCATCTGTTAGAAAGATAAATATTTCAAATGCGTCTCCAACCATCAAACCTCTTCTCCTTTCTATTCGTTCACCTTTAGCTAGAAAAATCATTCTGCAATCACAGAAACATATATTACCTAAAACGAATAGTATACAAACGAGTCCTAAAACGCAATATATTTCCGTACTGAAGAATCCACCAAATGCATCACAATCATCACAGTTCTCAATAAATAATCCTAATAAAAATATAGTAACTATTATGAATAATTCAAATAATGAAACACAAAATATAATTGGACAAAATACTCAAAATACGCCACTACATGAAGAAGACAAGACATCTCGTGTTAAAATTAGTGTATTAGAATATCGAAAAAGAATACTGAACGATAAGACTCGTAATGATAAACCCATGATAATGAAAGAATCATCTCGAACTATACTAGTGGATATTTATCATGCTTCAACTATGAAACTACCACTCAGACCTGATCAAGAAATAAAGGATACGTTTTACTGTCAGAGAGAAATTATGCCATGTTGGAAAAAAGAATCAGATATACAAGAAGAAAAAAATAAGCCAAAACCATCTACTCGCAATGTACAAACAGAAACGGACGAAAATATTTTTGAATATTTAAAATCAGTAGATGTTGAGGAGGAAGAGAGAGATGCGAAAATTATGGAAATAAACAAAAAAAGGTAAGGCATTAAATTATTATTATTAATATTATTATTAAAATTTATCGGATTTCATGATGAAAACCTTATTCGAATATTTCATATATCAAAACCATTTGTTCAATAATGCAAATAATTTAGTAAAAAAAAAATTTTTTTATAATTTGTTCAATGTGATGATATTATGAATAATTGCACATACGTTTTAAAAAAGATTTTTCGAAAAGATCCTGATCAGTTTTAATATTTAGTTTTTAAAATATTTGATTCTTTTTCTTGATAGAAGTCATCGTGAAATCCTTTTGCGAAAACTTTTGCATTCTAATTACATTATAATCATTTGTACAATATCACAATAGGGAGGAAAATATAACAAATAAAAAACAGAAATCCTGCGAAAGAGTCTCTCACAGTTTGAGTCGATCTAGATCAAAAAGCAGAAGGTGTACAACAAGCGAAAGCAGTAGCAGGAGTAGAAGCAGTAGTAGGAGTAAGAGTAGAGACAGAAGAAGTAGGAGCAAAAGTCAAAATCGAAGCAGAAGGAGAAGTAGAAGTAAGAGCAAGACAAGAAATAGGAACAGAAGCAGAAGTGTTTGTACAAGCACAAGCAAAAGCAGAAGTAGCAGCAAAAACAAGAGTAGCAGTAGGAGTAGGAGTAGGAGTAGATCTCGAGTAGATCGACGTAGCAGCCGACGAACAATAAGTCATCGCACGCGACGTAGCTCTGTCACCTCAACAAGCAGTTGGTCGTCTCCCGCATCTATTTCAATGAGATCAAAGCATTCGTATTCACGTTCTAGCTCTCGATCCGACATCCGATCTAGATCTAGATCCAGATCTAGATCTCCCGAACAGTTTTATTCTAAACGATCAAGGTATAACCAATTCATTCCAATCAGAATTATATGTATAATAAATAAAATCGATAATAGACTAGCTTGCAAACAAGATTAATTTGAATAAAATTCTTATAAAAATTATGTCAATAGATCTCCCTCGACTTCGAATCTTCGAAGAAATAAATGGTCTAATAAACGAAGAAAGGATAGTAGGGATCGTGAAAGAAGTTATGATAAATATGACAGACGCGAAAGAAGTTATGATAAATATGAGAAACGTTCCTTAGCCAATCGCCACGTCAATAGAAGTTATAGGTAAAACGTGTTTTTCGAGATATAAAGATACAATTTCTATTGATATTGAAACGAATATTCATCTAATAAATTTTTTACTATATAATTTACTATTATATTCTACCCAATTCTAATTACCAATTTTAATCGCTTCACCTTATCATCTTATTAATTATCATCTTATTTTCACCATGTCTTAAGATTATAACATATTATGATTTAACATAAAATGTTTATAAAATTTACATATTTACATATTTTCAAAAAATTAGAAAAAAATAAAGAACTTATATTTGGAAAATAATAAACTTTTTAATTATTGTTAAGATTAATAGATATATTTAATAAAATCCTTGATATATAACTTTTCATCATTTTTATAATTTGTCTCTAGTAGATCACCGCTAGATTCTTATTCCGAAACTTACGATGATTGGCACAACAGAAAAAAACAAAGAGAAATAGAAGAACGAAGAGTGGTATACGTAGGCCGTATAGATGAAGGAATTACCAAATCTGATCTACGTAAAAGATTTGAGATTTTTGGACCTGTTGAAGATATCAGTGTACATTTTCGTGAACATGGGTACGTATCTTTACTCATATTCACTTTATTATTTTTTTTTAATTATATTATTCTCATACTACAATTCCTACAATCTCTATAATCTGGGATATTATTTTAGCGAAAACTACGGTTTTGTCACTTTTGTATACAACAATGATGCTTATGAAGCCGTGGAACATGGTAATGACAATCCGTCTTTACCCGAATATACTCTATCTTTTGGAGGACGCAGAGCGTTTTGCAAATCCAAATACGCCGATCTTGGTAAGATAATTAATATATCATATATATACATATGTATGTATGTATCAAAATTTTGTCTTCTTTATTTATTATATTATCTTTATATTTTCTTCACGATTATATTTTTTTGACAGACAATGTAGAAAATGGTGCCCCTAAGAGGAGATCTCACATAAATGAAGACATGTCCTATGATTATCTCTTAAAGTCAACAGCATATATGCTCAAAAGAAAAGTTTGACATACGTATTGTCTAATCGTTTTAAATTTAAACAATAGATTGATTGTTACTAAAGTAAATTTTTTAGAGAAAGAAACGCACCTATCAATGCTCATATACAGTGTGTTTCGGTGCTGCTCTTTTACTATAACAAATAGTAATTAGGAATATGCAAATTATAAATACATTAGGAACATTTGAAATTTTTAATTATCCAATGCTTTATTCAAATTTTTTAGTCTCATCAGATATTTGTTCCTCAGCTTGCCAAATCTTATCGAATTTTCTGAAAAAAAATGATACATTTTAATTTTCTCATTATACAATATCTCGTTATGTAAAATACGGATAATTGAAAATATTCAAGTTATAATCGCACTGAGCAGGTACCTGATCTTGTTGAATACAGAGAGTCTATATAAAAGAGAATCGCCAACTAATCACATGAGCAAAAATTATTTCAGTTAAGCAGAAAACCTATTTATTACTCCAGCAGATCTATTCTGTAACTCTTAACGCAAATTTCGTTATCATTATAACGCTACTGCGCTTTTTTATGATGAAAGAGCTGCGCAGCAGCGTTATAATGACAATGAAATTTGCGTAAAGAGAATAGGCCTGCAGGCAATAGAAAAAGTTAGATGATTCTATTGGCGCCGCTCTCCCTTTAGTTGAAAATAAATAAACTCGATTCCTCATGCTATCTGCCTATTTCTAGAAAGAATGATGTGACGAGAGGCAAAATTTGCCTTTATATATATATATATGTATATATATATATATATATATATATATATATATATATTTAAAAATTTTCGGAAACGTTAATAGTAGTAGTTGAAGAACTGATTTATATAGATTTGTTTTAAACGTTTTGTCTACAGACTCCATCTATAACAAATGCGGATATGCAATTTGCAAATATGAAATTTGCAACTAAAACTTCTATAGCAAAAAGGCTCTCGAAAAATTAAGTCAAAAAATTATTCATAAAGTTTTAAGCAGTAGTTTTTGAGATAAAAAGTATAAAATGTGGCTAATTACAGATTACGTGTCGAAGACAAGTTTCTCTTGTCTTAAATTATAGCTAAACTACTGAGAAAATTACAATATAATTATAATATTCATAATTAAGAGAATTGCCTACATCTTGCTAAAGAGTGACATTTTAAACAAAAACGCAAAATAGATGTTTTTAATATTTCATTCAATGTGTATTGCTGAAATGCAGATAATCTTATTTATTATAATGTTTCAAGGTTCAAATTACAAAATCCGATTCTTTAGTAGGCTTCACAGCTTCATAAAACATTCAATACAAGTTTTGTAGCCAAATATTTCTTTGACAAAAGATAATAATAAGAATACAAACATGATAAAATGTAGATATATATTTACTCCCAATTGAAATTGTAAATGAATTTTCTTGTCGCCGATTCTAAAATGTAGTCTGTAATTAAATCATTGTATTTAAACTCTTTTTTTGTATTAAATTGTATATTGTTTATAATATAAATTTGCAAATAACTTTTTTACTTAATTTTTCGAAAACTTTCTTGTAATATTTTGATTTCTGGACATCCTGTATACATGAAAATTAGAATTTTAGCTAGAACATTTTTAAATATATAAATTCAATTTTTTTTACAAATTCTTTGACATTAATTCAAATGTTATTTATTGCTTCCTTCATGATTTCTTATATATTTATTTTAAATCATGATATCAGATATTTTTCACATATTATTCATCTCTTTATATATCTTTTTCGCAATTAAAAAAATTAGTCAAGAATTGTCATTATTTTATCAAATATGAAATTTGACTATTTGATGTAGGTTTACCTGATTTTATTTAATTATAACTCGAATGATGACAAAAAAAACAACTCTGATAAGTTAATTAAATTACATATATCAAATATTATATATTTGGCTTGACATAAAAGTCTACTACTACTGTCTACTGTAAACTGAATTTTTTAATGAAATGTAAGCGTTTAGTTACATCTTCATCAGTTCATTATTGTATATTATATATATAATGTCTCTATTATATGATTAATCATTTACTGCCATGATTAATTAAAAGCAATCCAGCAAAAATAAAATGAAATAATCTTGAAAAAATGTGAAGAAATTTTATCGAATGAAGAAACTTATTGTAATTTCTTAATTAAATTTGTGCAGATATACGACCGAACATATTGTTAATAAATGCATATTAAAAATCATACGTTATGATTATTACTTTTCCATATTTTTTTATTCGTTTCTCACCAAAGCATTTCTATATTCTTAACACCGAAATAGAAAGTAAAAAAATTTATAATCGAATTATTTATCTTTACACTTACTTAATGTATAATTACGTAGTAATGATAACTTTAGGATCGTAAGCAGTCGATAATATATACTCGAAATTCTTTATCATCTAAAGACGTAAGAGTGAGCGTCGCTTCATACAATGGAGGAGTTGTTGGTAAAATATGTACGATCATTGGAACTTGCTGATTAGATAGGCTCACATCTAGACATACATTATAAAAAAAAAAACTTTCAATTGAAAATATATGAAATACAATTTATACGATACATTACATAAGATATGTGTAAATTGAAATATATACCTACATATTAAATGTATATAGGGAATGAAAAAAAGATATATCTTAAAATTATACTACCGGATACCGGTAGGAAAAAGATGAAGAAATGGTAAAAGAAAAGAATTAATTTATTTTATGTAATATGAGAAAAATGATTCTTAATTAAATGAAAAATAAAATTACATTCTATTCTTGCATTTCTAAAATTTAATTCTTGAACTCTCTCTTTTAATCGTTTATGATTTAAAAATTCTTGGAGAAAATTTTAGTTACATAAATATTATTCTAAATTATCTAATTCTAAATTATCTAAAGAGTTTATAGCTAAATAATAACATAATATTTCTGTATTTTCGAATGAAATAGTAAAAATAAATTCTTTTACAAAGCTCTTTCAAATGAATTATTCTATGTAAATAATAAAAAAATTTATGTCCTGGATCTTATTTACCTTGTATAGTAAAACATTCTGGTAAAATAAGAGGACTTGATGTATCCGAAATTGTAACTTTATATGTCACTGCGATGTTAAAAACATGCATAAATTCCAGAGCTGCAAAATCACTTCTCATCAACCACTTTATTAATCGTAGCTCGATATAGGTATCTGAAGCAACAAATAAAAACTAAGAAAAAAAGCAAGAACATAAATGACAATTTGTCTTGCAGAATAAATATATTAGAGTTATAAATAGATTAATAAGATTCGATAAACAAGTATTTTTAGATGTTATCTGACATACTCGAGTATTTGGACCAGAATAGATGTTCTCGCGGTTCGAGAGTTTTTTTAAACATTTCAATTACACATCTCCGAAATTGAACGTTACAGGATGGTATAGGTATGCTGATATTAAACGGACAAGTGGCTCTTACGTCACTTCGCTGATTTGAGCAAACGCATTCTCCTTGAGCTGCCCATTGGACAACGATGCGATCGTTGACTGACTTTTGCCAAATCGAATTTATCTGTTGCGATCAACAAAAAATGTCTAATTTTACAAGATATCAAATCAACACCATTTTCTCAGAGTCTAAATACATTTTCTCCACATTTTGCGTCGACCACATTTATAGACGACCTCGTACTTTGGTGTGTCGTAAAAGAATTCCTCGTACTTGTCAAGTGCTTACTTGAATAATAAAGTCACCCGTTTTCGCTTGAAAAATCAACCAAAACGTTCGTTGCCTAGGTATAATACATGCCACACTGATTGATAAATGTGTTTCTGATGCACCCTCGGCGACGATTATTGATTCTTGATTTAAGAAAAGTCTTCTTGGTATTTTCCTAGCTCGCAATTCTTGCCATCGCGTCATTTTTAGAGTCACTAAAACGATTCGAATTACGATTATGTCATATAATCGTAAATTATATATCATTTATATAATTACTATAAAATTAAAAATAATGAATTTTTTTTAGGAACAATCCGAATATTATTACTAATATATTAGCGTTTTTAGAATAAAGCTAACAAATAATTTAACACATTAAATGTTTCACGAGTTTAGATTTAAACAAGTAGTTTTTGACAGATATTTATACTAGAAAACCTTTGATAAATTCTCCACGTTTTTTTTTACGATAATCAGTCATAAAAATCTTTAGTGACAAAGAAGATTATTTCTTCTTACAAGGGTTGCTCGGCCGTTCGTCTGTCATCCATATATCATATTTTGCTGCATTTTGATAGGGTACACTGATTTTCAGATTTATCTCGACAATCTGGTATAATTTGCTGCGTATAGTATATTTGCTCGCAATTCCAAGATTATCGATACAACCCTCCAAAATGATAGTCTGATTTCTTCCAAAATATGGTCCAATAGCTCGTCCGCAAAGCATCAAATATGCTATTGAATTAAAAAATCCGATACGATACACGTGAGAAAGATCTCATTTTAAACAATTTGCATAAATTTTATTTGATTTAAATATCAAAAGTAACAGAGATGCTTTAAATTATTTTGTCAAGTTAAATAAAATATCCTACATAATCTGGATAAGCAAAGATAATTTAAATAAAAATGCTTTACCTCTGTTTTTCTGTATTTTCTTAGCATGAAACTGTATTTGTATTTGGCCGCAATCGTGCGCATTTAAATGTAAGATCGACACGGGTCTCAGGATAGTAAAAAAATTATTGTCATCGTTTATGAGCAATAATAAGTAATTTACAATGTTATCTGTCGGATTTGAAATGTTTATTTTCTTCGTGATGATTTGGGATAGTGAACAATTAAATTTGATCTGTAAAGGTGAAATAATATGTTGTACACGTAATATATAAAACTATATATGTTTTTAGATTAAAGTTACTTTTTATTTAAAAAATAAAAACATTATGAAATATCATAATGTAATGAGAGAGAAAATAAGCATTATAAAGCGTGATATCATGATTTTTTTTATACAAACCTTGGCGCAAGGTACATATGTCGGTAAAACTTGGAAAAGATGGACGACCAGCATTAATATTTGCACTTGATTCGGATTAACCAGTTGCATCGGCGTAATAATGAAGCCTAGTCGTATTTTCCTCCAAGCAGTAACTAGGCAAATAGCGTTATGCAGCATCTAGATACAGTAAATTGCGAAAATTATGTAGTTTGCATTGTTTGCAATAGGACTATACGATGATAAAAAATTGAAGATAACATTAAAGGGTCAAAAACTGTTAAATCATTCAGAATGTCAATTAATTTTTTCTCCAATTTTTTTTACAATTATAATAATTTGCATAAATTTATAGAAAAAAATAACGCTGTTTATAAAAACTAACGTCTGTTAAATCTATCTTCCAATAATAACTATTTAGTGTATTTAATTCAAAATTATTTTATATTTATTAACGATATTATCTTATACTAACAAGAAATACAAAGTTGCCTCGATATTTATATGGATTTGGCTTAAGACTACATTTTAATGCCGAATAATAAAATTCACGAACATTATACTGTTAGATAAAAGATCTCGTCCTGACTCATAAAGTATTAATAAAAAGTTTATGCTTGTATAACAATAATCTTATTAATTTACATTATCCTAATTAAAACTTGAATTTTAATACACATAATTTTGATCGTTTCAGTTTTCAATAATATAATCTAATGTACGATTTCTTTTTAGCTTAAGCTTAATTTAAAGTCCAACGCTTAATGATTACCTCTTGTTTGTTTCTCGAGCAAATGTATAAATTGTTAAAGTATTTGTCGATGAGAAAGGGACAATAGGCTGCGGTAACCGCAATTAGTACAAGGCTATCAGATAAATCATAATGAAAATTTTGAATCGCTCGATATTCGGCCACATCCTGCTTTTCTTGCGGATTCATGTTTATATGACGATCAGTCATCCAATCTTGTACGCGTTGTTGTTCGTAATGATATCGTAGCCAAGCTAACAAAAACTTTTCTTCTGAACAACGATCATCGGAAGCGAGTTCGCAGCTTGGCGAATTTGCAATACTCTCAATGGCTCTCTCATGAAGTTCATATTGCCTCGGCAAACTGAGAAAGGTGTATCCAATTAGAGATGCAATTGTAAAATTACGCAATAACGAATCTCGATGTAAACAATACTATTGATTCCCTGTGACTCTCGGCGATATCCAGAATTTATACTCGTGTATTCCACGGAGCACGAGACACTTGTATGTTTGCAAAGTTACATCCAACCAGCATTGTTTATTTCGCAATTCGAATAATTGTCGCGACAATCGTTTATGTGATGCACAATTTCTATTTAAATTTTTTCTTTGTGCCTGTAATATAAAAAAAATTAATCAACATATGGATCTTTGAGATCTGATTTGATGGAGTTGTATAGTTTAGCTAAAAGCTTTTTTCTTATATTCTTTAATTCTTATCATTTAATTCTTATCAAAAAAGAAAGAAATTATCATAATTTACAACTTTATAACTAACTAACTAACTAACTTTATAATTAACTAACATTGCTCTGTACAATGTCAATGCTAATTAGATAATCGTCATAATTTAGGAGAAATTGTGGCAAAACGTGAACTAAATATGCTCCTTGAGACAGAAGAAAGTCCAGTATTTTGTTATACAACTGGAGAATATAATTTATTCTTTCGATGTCATTTTTAGGTAACAGTTGCTTTGATCTTGAAT
>Ga0157363_1001672_pt1 | contig 18796 bp, 6 predicted proteins | sample AttsexASBM1_FD_111477 | JGI IMG/M metagenome (GOLD analysis project Ga0157363, IMG submission 111477) | Fungus gardens microbial communities from leaf cutter ant in Ribeirão Preto, State of São Paulo, Brazil - Atta sexdens ASBM1 | ecosystem: Host-associated > Fungi > Mycelium > Unclassified ... | reverse complement strand
TTTTAAAAATGTCCATTCTACTTGCATCCCTAAATTTTCTGTTTTAAAATAGTTAAAATGGCACTTAATAGAAGCTCTGATCACAATGTTATTTAGAATGAAGTTAAGATTGAAGTGAAATTATGGCTCCAATCCATGGACATGTTTTCTTACAACATTCGTATCGAAAAATTGGTGTTGACTTTTTGCTTCAACATTGAACTCGGTGAAAAAAAATCGTACAAAGATCTATAAAAAAGCAAATTAAAGATAAAGATTCACTTTTTCGAAAATTGTAAGCCACATTTGTGCACAATTTTTAATTCGCTCCGTAGAACTTTGCAAATTTCGTTAAAAATTTTAAAAGATCTGATGCATCTTTATTTATGTTTGTGTAACTTTATGAAATATTGTACTATTTTTTTGAAGTGTCGGTTTAAAAAGTAGAGATTTCAAGCTTTAAAATGCTTTTTTTAAAAATCTCGATGATTTTTAACGAAATTATTCTATCTCGAAATTTGCCTATTTTTACGAAATGGAACAGGTGTTGCGTTAATTTTGTCGTCGAATGTATAATTAAATCTAAATGACATTAGGTGTAGTAAAAAGAAATCTATTATTTTTGCATGAAATTGAATGGAAAAATAATGGATTTCTTTTTACTACATCTAATATATGTTGAAAAAAACTACTTTGTATATGTTTCCAAAAACAAAATAATAATAATTTATACAAATTTACCTTTTAAAAAAAGGTAAAAAAAGCGCTAAGAGTGCATGCTTTAAAGAATCATTTGAGCCGGTTTCACCAACACTAATTACTTAATTGAACCGTGGAACTAATTAATCGCGTTTGCTGTTTAGTAGAATTGATCGCTTATGATTGACGGTTAATCATCGATTCGGTTTAATCGAGTTGGTGAAACCGGTCTTTTGTATATAATATTTTTATATTTTTATATTACTATTATAAGACAATGGTGATAGGATGTTTAATTTAGTTAATTGTAGTGATATGTGTCACTTTTATGAAAGATTTGATATCAACAATTGGCGCAAGTTAAATCCCATTTCTTCAGTAATATTTTCATCGATGATCTCTTTATTCCAACGCAATATAATAGTTATATTCCCATTTAAAAATTATTACATAAAAATCATTATATCACAAATTTAGCTAAACCTAATGATATGTATCACTTGAATAAAAGATGAGTATGATTTTGTTACATTCAAATTCCAAAGATAAATTTAGAAAAAGAGGGAATAAAAAGGATGGAGTATGGAAGGACATTAGAGCAGATGCTTTGTCTCGCACGCGTGGAAGGGAATGGAACGAGTCGAACGCACTCAGATGATTTCGAAACGTAGGCCAACGTCTTGATAACACACTATGACTCAGTTTCAAGAATCGTGCGATCGTGGATTCTATTTTTGGATTAAGGAACTTAATCCCTTTAACCCGGGACATGATCGTGCGCGAACTATGCTAGATATTAATATGAGAGAGTAATAAAAGATATTACGAACAATTTATTTTAACAAAGCACATACACACTTTATGATGCATCTTAGGTTCTCTTTCTATAGAAAAAAAACATAAAGTGTGTTAAACAAGAAAAGATTCAGTATCAAAAAAGATTTAATTTCACGACGCGAAGCAGGTAGTATTCACAATCAATTCTTACATTTAAAACTGTCTTAAGTACAATTTTAAGATGTCGTAAGTCAATCCGAAGACTGTATTAGCATTTTAAGACATTATTTAAAACGGTTTGAAAATAAGAATTGACTATAAATGCCCCGCGTTTTACAGTTGGTAGCCTATGCACACTATAGAGGATACGGAATAAAAGTAGGCGTGGTTTGGCCGAACTGCATGTAATGCTTCCACTATAGGAACGTTCCGCATTCGCTAAGTACATATGTATGTGCGAAGGATTTCCATTCTCCCTTTTAAAATCAATTACTTTTTTTTAAAATTATATTTCGTTTTGCATGCAAACTTGGAAATCTATGTGAAATCGTGCTTCGCATGGAAAGTTGTAAATCCGTAAACGATTCCACACGAGTTTACAACTTTTCACACACAACAAGAATAAAACAGAGTCTTTGGCTTCAAAATGTTAAGTTCAAATTTCGTACAGTTTATTGTAACAAGAAATATCAAAAATGCATATACAGCTACATTCAGAATTACATATTTACACACCAAGTGCCTCTAGGTATCAACTTATCTTTGTTTTCGATGAATAACAGGGATAGAATGATACAAAGAGATTCGAGGGAAAATGAAGCACTTACCCGGAAGCCGCCATTTTTAGTGTACCGTTGAAGTGAGTAGGAAATATGGTGGGTAGGAGCGTGATGGAACATATGGTGTTGCAATGATATAAGATGAAAGATGAACCATTCCGATGGATGCGTAGTAGATTAAAAGTAGTGGGGACAGTCAATTACACTTTGAACTTTTATGCAAAATCTTCAATATGGCTGCTTACAGAGTTTCTATGACAGTAAATGCATGGAACCGTTATTTATCATTATTATCGGTTATTGAGTTCATATTAAAATATCAGTACAAAATGCTAGTGCATTAAAAACTATAAGAGCCGAACCGGTTGTAATAACAAAGAAAATTACAATGTATCGTTTATTTTAAAGAACTAAGGAAAGAACAGTGGCTCAAAGCTTGCCGAAGAAAAAAAACTGATATAAAAGTCAGCTGTGGTAAGTTTATGTTCCGAATGCTTCTAATTTTTTTTTCTTTTCGTGTTTTATATGTCACAAATAGTTACAATGTAATAACATAACCTTGTTGAAAATTATATTTTCCAAAATCATACTTTTATTGATCATCTTTCATTAAAGTGAGAGAATATACATTTATACCAATGTTAAGACGTTTGTAATATAAATGTATACCATATTCAGGTAAACATTTGGCCATTACATCGTGGAAACATTACCTTTTTGGCGACAATTCACTGTAACATCTCATTTGTAATTATTTCTTCTGCGATAAAGGAATATATCATTATGCAAAATCGATTATTTGATTTGTATGTTGCAATAACTGTACAAATAAAGCGATTCTCTGGAACATTCTGGAGGCGGGTCATTTACTGTTCCTGAAATGTTACCAAAACATTTATTGGACTTATCATGTTGTAAAGATTATTAAGAAATGTTATTTTTAGCTGCAGTGTGTGAGTAACATTTCATGCCGGATTGCATAGAAGCTGGAAGTATGTTCAAAGAATCAACCACGAATGATTCGGAGCTAAAAAGAGGCTCAGTACCAACGAAATTATTGAATATTTCGAAGAAACATAAATCAAAAAATGATGAGCAAGAACAGTCGAAAAGCAGACATGATGATTTATCAATAGAAGTCGCTAAAACAATGGATATGTACGTATATGTACATTTTATTGTATATTTAAACTAAAATAATTATCAGTAACATACTTTTCTATATTTTCTGTCATAAAAGAATCATTAATACATTGTCAATTTTTTAATAAATTTGTAACTTCTTGGTTTTAACACGTTCTAATTATTCCAATATTCATGAATTAACATGGCATTTTGTCGAATTGTTTTTAAAATTATACAAATGAAATAATCATTGAAGCATTACTGATTAATATTTATTCGTATATTTTTTTATAGTGCTGAATTTGTAATTGGATAGTAAAATAAGAAAATTGAAATACTTGAAGAACAACTAAAAAAAATTAGAAAAAGAAAATGAATAATCGGTGAAAATACGCAGCTCTCTGCTGCGAATACGCAGCTCTTTACTGCAATGAAGTACCATGCCAAAGAAAATGAATACTTGAAAAAAGATGCCATTAAAAATTTACATGAGTTTCAACAACTGCAAGAGAATATTTTTAAAAATGTAGAAATAATGGCAATGCATTTGACGCATTGCGATTGGTGGTCTACAAACAAATTAAACAAACAATGGACAAATTAAACAGATTATGTCTCCAAAGAATCGTGTTAAATGGTTAAGCTGAAGATATTTCTTCTGCTATTGCTTTGCGGTCAATGAGTGCCAGAGCATACAATTATTTACGGACGATAAAAAAACTTTACCTTGCGTACAAACTCTTCGAAATTGGAGTACTCATTTTAATGTCAAATCGAGAATTCTGAAGGATGAATTCTACAAATAATGCAAGGATAAATATAGATTTGTCTGTGATAGAGAAATTGACTGTATTGTCTTTTGACGAAGTTTATATTTCGAATAGATTTGGAAAAGCGTGAGTAAAAGATATGGACCGCATAAGACAAGTCAATTTGTAATGGCTCAAGGCCTTATTGCAAAATGGAGACAACCAATCTTTTATGATTTCGATCAATTTATGACAAAAGAAATTTTATTTGAAATCATAATACGTCTTCAAGAAGCAGATTATACTATTGTCACGGTTACAAGTGATTTAGGTTCTACAAATGTACATTTATGGAAATCAATAAACATTGGAGTTGAGATTCCAACTAATGAGAATTCTGAAATGATAGGAAACCCAGACGAAGCCATGTTTCTTTTTGCACTCATCAGACAATAATTTGAAAGTGTTTGTTTTTGCTGATGTTCCACATCTAATTAAATTAGCTAGAAATATTGGGAGTACAAATAAGTTTCCGCCGTTTTTAATCAAAAATTAAGCTTTTATTGTAAAAGAACGGTACATAATATTTTATTCAAAGTAATGGCCATTGCTAGCCACTACTTTTTCCCATCTTTCTGGTAGCATGTGGATACCGCGTCGGAAGAACGCTTCATTTTTTGAGGCTATCCAATCATTGATATAATCTTCATATGATGTGAAGTGCTGCTCAGGCTATCGATTGCGTCATCGATCGGAACAAGTGATAGACGGAAGAAGCAATGTCTGGAGAATATGGCGGGTGGGGTAGAACTTCCTTGAGTCTAAATAGGTTTTGACCGGCGCCGCAACATGTGGTCGAGCATTATTATGCAGGAGAATAATTTTGTCAGGAGAATAATTTTGCCTGAAATAATAGTGGGCGCGTTTTTCCTTGAGTGCTCGGCTCAATCTCATCATCAGTTTGAGCAACTCATAATGCACGACACCAAGCTGATCTCACCAAATATACAATATGAGTTTTTTTCCATGAATATTCGGCTTGGCTGTCGATGTTGAAGCATGGCCAGGTGGTCCCCATGATTTCCTCTTCTTTGGATTATCGTAGTGGATCTATTTTTCATCACCAGTGACTATACGATGCAAAAAATCCATTCGTTTATGCCTGGCAAGCAGCATTTCACATGTGAAAAATCGGCGTTCAACGTTTCTCGGCTTCAGTTCATATGGAATCCAATTCCCTTGCTTTTGAATCATTCCCAATGATTTCAACCGATATGAAATTGTTTGTTGAGTCACTCCTAATGTAAGTGCAAGTTCTTTTTGCGTTTGGCACGAATCTTCATTCAATAATGCTTCCAATTCCGTGTCTTCGTACTTTCGGCCTTTCGCTACATTCTTTGTCTTCGATGTCAAATTCACCGTTCTTAAACTTTTGAAACCACTCACGACAACTTCTCTCTTAAGGCAGCATCACCATATGCTTCTACAAGCAATCTCTGAGCTTCAGCTGCAGATTTCTTCAAATTAAAGAAGTAAATCAAAAGTTCCCGCAAATTACGCTTATTCGGCTCAAAACTCGACATTTTCGTACAAAAAAAAATATATGATGCTGATACAAAATCGCTAATATTGCAAGATTATAGTATTGCCGGATGTCCAATCTTACGATATGTCGTTTTACATCAAACAATTTTAACTACAGTTTATTAGTGGCGCTATCTTTTGCAAACGGCGGAAACTTATTTGTACTCCCAATATTATGTATTTACCTTTCAAAACAAATATGTACAAAATTACACAACGTTAAATATTTCTACAGTTAATGAAATCATAATATAATCATAATAAAATCAAATTATTGTGTTTTTGTAATGCAATATTTATAAAGCTGTATTCACAAATACATGTAAATTTAAAAGCTATTTTTTATATTAGGTGTAGTAAAAAGAAATCCATTATTTTTCCATTCAATTTCATGCAAAAATAATGGATTTCTTTTTACTACACCTAATATAATAATATATTGTACCTAATAATATATTGTAAATTAACCTAATGTTTTACATAAAAAGTTTTTTTTTGTTCACGTGCAGCTTATTATCTTCATTTACTTCTAAATTAATTTCATTGTTGTTTGAAATTGTTCACTACTTCCTCTAACAAATCGTCTAATTCATCTTCATGAAAAATACACAAATTGTATAATGTACAACACATTATAATAAATTTACAGCAATGTTGAATGGTATGAAACTCTAACTTCATTAATTGTCTGAATCGTTTTAATCAAAAGCATTTTCGATTTTTATACAACAGAAAATTTATAATTGAAATTTCGTTGCGTATCAAATTTTCATAATCTCGATAAGGAATGATAAGATTTTCTTTAAGGTAGCGTCGCCCAATATATGCCATTCATTTTCATATATCTGGCATTATTTATGAAAGATAATTTGAAAATACGTGCATCATAAAGTTTATTAGGCGATGAAAACATCAAGAAATCTTCTTTTCTCATTACATATTGCTTGCAGTGTCAAAGAAGTTATGTTATGTCGCTTTTATTAATTCGTCTTGAAGAATTTCTATATTACATGCTTAATTTGTACTTACTCAATGAAATGTTAACGTCAACAATAGAATTATTGCGGACAATTTCGACTATGCGTTATATATGAATAATTGCTAAAAAGTTTATTATACATACTGAAGAGAATCCGAACTAGAGAGCGAAACGTATGTAATATCATTATGGTCTAATTTTTATTAGTAAATACAATATCCAATGTCGACTCTTATCGGCATTATCACCTATTGATTAAAAAGTTTTCTTGTTTAAAATACATTTAATATATAATTCATAGGAATGTTTATCTTTTTTTTATTTACATTTTCAAATTATTTATATTTCTGAAATCTTTGCTTTTTCTTCAAATGTTTCTGGAAACTTTATAATAGACCTCGCCAAGTTATAAAAAAAATAATATTATCACAAACAAGGTGAAATGTGGATTCTGCCATTATTAAATCTACTTGCTACATCTCTAATAGCACTTTTGTTATCTGCAAATGAAAATTTATGAAATTTTATATTAATGAAAATATTTAAGTAAATGTATATATGTACTACTTAAATAATATTTTTTTATATATCATAGAAATATGTAAACATGTGTGTGTGTGTGTGTGTGTGTGTGTAAAATGTGTGTGCGTATTTTTGAAATATATTTTATTACCACAAAAAAATGCTAGTAATTTTATATTATTTGATATGTGATTATTAATATTTTAGCAAAAATCCGATTCTTCAAATTTTTTAATTGTAAATAAGTATCTCGTCGCAAATAAAAATTTCTCTGAAACTAAATATTATATTGTATATATACAATTAATATAAATAATTAATATAAATAATTATAATATATATAATTATAAATAATTAATTATAAATAATTAATTAATTAATATAAATAATTATAAATAATTAATAATATAAATATTAAATCATCTCTGCTATATAGAGATATATATGTATGTATATAGCATGATTATGTATACATACATACATACATATCATAAAAATTCTTATTGTTATATAAATTTACTTATTTCTTTATCCAGATACTCATTTATCCATATAACATCCATAAAATTCTTTATTTTTGGTTTTTTTCTTTTATGCAACTAACAATAAAATTTGCTATCTCATCGTCACTACTGTTGCTTTCTAATATTTCATTTAGAAACATCGTTTAAATGCCATTACTTCAATCTAACTGCGATTTCTCAGCAAACTGTCGAAATTGGCAGTGCAAGAAATTTTGCACTCGTTCAGTTTCCTTTATGTATTCGAATATAAAATCAGTGCTACACTAAGAGTGCCTTCGGAAATCGCTCGTTGGTATGTTCGGTAACTTCAGTAGGAGAAGTAGTGAGGATATCGTGTGCCTTTGAGTGGGAAGTGTTCCCAAACGGCTTCCGTGTGGCGTGTATGTCATCTCAATTCCACTTTACCGCTCACATTTAATCCTAATCTCAAGCTAAACAATTCACGGTGAAAAAAGGCGGTGGTGATTGTAAAGAGGAACGACAGCTATATACGATCATAAAAAGAAAGGAATATAAGTCATTCTTTCCAAATTTCGAATTTCGATTGGTCGATTCCCTTATGCATTATGCAAGCCTGCGGCCAACACACCGGCTCACATCGACTCCCCTTGCTTTTCGCACGAGTGATTTAATGACTCTCTCGACGTTCCGAATTCACACTCGCGCGCGCGCACGCACATACGCACACATACACATTTGCGAAAGTGCATTACAAATGATGGAATCAATCAGAGAAGAGGAACACTCTTCGCTCCACACTCTCCTGATTCCCTGAAGGTTTGTTCGCGTCGCATGCTCCAATGTACTCTTGCTATAATTTCTACTCACTTCAATGTGCGCGTTAGAGCGAGTAAATGCTATGGTAGGAGCATTTTAGAGCATGTTAGAACATACGACGCGACAAATCTTCTGATACTTGGAAGCACTTGTGCATTTCCACAGTTCACATATAGCCATAGAGTATGAAAATGTGACCACACTATTTCACGGCTGACAGGCTTTTCTAATCTCAATAATTGTCAACTTTAACGCTTAATGGTTCGTGAGTTATGCAGATTCATTCGTTTCGAACAAAAACGCGTTAAGTGAGTCTAATTTCATCAGCTGCGTTCAGCAGAACACAATAATTTTGCAATAGTTTATGATTTTCTGATTTTCTGAGTTTATGATTTTCTGAGATAGGATCATTCTTCTTGATCTAAAAGCATAGAAATCAGCCAATAAAAGCAATCTAATCAGAAGAAAAATTCCAACAGTTGCAAAATAAATGTTCTGCTGAACGCAGCCATCGATTTCTGACATTGCTAAACTGAATAATTTCCAACTTTAATAATTAATATCTCACTTCGCGGAACTGAGCATATTTTACAACCAGATTCTTCCGTTCATGCAAAAACGCATTGAATGAATATAATTCCATTGAAACTGAAGATGAAGAGCGTCTTCGGAATAATTACCAAAAATATTACTATCATACTTACGTGCCAGATAACATTTGTGCCATTGTAGTATACATGGCACAAAATCCCACAACTTCTTTATAATCTTCTAAAGCCATCTTTCTTGTCTTGAGTTACAAGTCTCCGACTTGTTTTATTAAAGGTTCACACTAACTCGTCAATTAACCCGTGAATTGTTATCAATGTCAAATACTTCGAACATCAAAAATAGGAGAGAGAGAGGCCATGTCTCTATTTCGTGACACGCTCGAAACTCTGATACACTAGCGACACTAATCATACATGGCAAATTCCCATATAAAATTTTAGGTCGCGTTAGTTCATTTTGGTATATTCACCCAGGTGGCATTTATATTATAATACTTTACATTTAAATCGTAAACTACATTTAAATCGTGATCGTCCTGCGCACAATAGCAGGAATAAGGAATTATGCCCGTATTCATAGTCAGATTTTGTACTTAAGGATTCCTTAAATTTATTTTTAGGTGCTCAGCAGCCAATGAAATAATTCGTAGAGTATCTAAAGATAAATTTAAGGAAGCCTTAAATATAAGGCCTGACTATGAATACGAATATTACAAATAAGGAATATTACAAATAAGGAGTAATGAGTAATGATTAATGAGTAATGAGTAAGGAATAATGATCAGTAAGGAATAATGATTTCAACGTATCAAAAACCGTGTACCGATATACCCGATTTCTGATAGGTTAAAATCGTTATTCTTTATTCCTAATTTCTTATTCTATTGTACGTAGGGCTATACCCTTTATAAAGAATAATAGAAAACTAATAGAAACATTAGAAATTGATAGAAGAATGACAGAAAGTGCGCAAAAAGAAAAAGAAATGAAAAAGAATTTTAAATGGTGTGGACAAATAAAATTTTTATGAATTGATTTAAAAAGAATATTAAACCGTATGAATTTTACATCGATTGGATGTACTAGTGAAGTTATAACCAGAAATTTGTCTTTGCGCGATATATAGGAGTTATCTTTATTTTAAGAAAATAACATTCGCGTTTTTTTTTATATAAATTCTAAAGCCTTGTCTTTGCGATAATAAAAATCAGTCCAAGATCTTGGTTACCGAAAGAATAAAAAAAAGAAATTATCAAGTCAAATTTGAATTCGGTCAATTGACCAATTGGTCAATTCTTTCTTCATCCAATCTTAAATCCAAAATCTTAAATCATAGAACTTATAAATATGGATTATATCAAATTATATAAAATTATGTAAAATTAAGGACAAACGGTATAAAATTATATATAAAATTAAAGGTAATCATTAAACGATAATTTTTGTATTTCAGTTAGTCTTCTAATCTTCTTCAGCGATATAATAGAATTATATACTTATCTTACGTATACAATAAGAGATCGGAAGATGTGAAATTTATTTATTGCAGTTTCCAGGAAAGTCAAGCTAAATTCTCTGTCGAGAATACATTTTTCCATGCTAATTACAAAGCTGAATGGAACTCATAATGTCGGTGCTTTTAATAATAAAATAAAATAAGTATTTTTATATGGGAAAATGGTGTACAAAGACTTCACCCGTCACCCGTAATAGTAATAAACATAATGTGTATTAAAAAATATTAGTTTGAATACGTTTCAGCTATCGGTTTTAGCCATCTTCAGCAAATACATAATTAATACATCAATAAAGAATATCTTCTATCCAGTCGAAAAGTGAGAAAAGCACAAACATTGTACAAAGAAGTTGTTTATCTTCTTGGTTAACAAAGTGATTGCGTCTTAATAAAGTTATTAAGAGTTAAAAATTACGTAAAGTTAACATTGAAATTGTACAAAGAAAGTGCTTACCTCACCCTCATATAACACTATAGTTAAATATATAACAAGTAAATGAAAAAGATTTATATAAAACATGTTGTGATGAAATTTAAAAAGCTGATTTGATGATGCAAGAATTGGAAAATTGGGCATTAAAAAAATTGAACTTTCATATTTTCTTCTTTTTTAGGTACGTAGATCCTTGTTTGCATCCCTTTGTCTGAATCCAATATAATATTACAATTATTTAATTCATACTATCCTAGATTTCAATTCACTATAAAAAAAGAAGGAAACAAAATTAATTTTTTGGATGTTACTTATGAAAGAAGGTTTTCTAAAAACTGATTAATTTCAAAAACCTATTTTTTCTGGCAGATTTCTACTCTCAGCATTCGATATCTCAGAAGAAGGGCATAATTTTAAGTTTAGTTGACAGAATGTTTCTTCTTTCACATCCAGAATTTCATGAAAAAAATTTAACATTTATAATTCAAATTTTAACAGATAATGACTATCCTATAGATTTTATCCTCAAGACAATAATTAATAGACTTAAACATTTAATTAAAAAAACAAATTCATTGACTAACAAAAATAACTCAAAAAAAGTTCAAATGAAAAAAAGAAATGATTCTCCATATGTGCAAGACATTTCAGATAAATTTTAAAATGTAATTAATGGCGATGTACATAAAACGGCTTTTTCCGGTTTAAATAAATTAAATAAATTTGTAAAAGTTCATAAAGATCTGACGCCCAGAAACGTCGTTTATAAAATAAATTGTAAGGATTGTGATGCATCCTACGTGGGTCAAACAAAAAGAAAATTAATTACAAGAGTAACAGAACATAAAAGTAATTTACGTAAAGGTTCTAATTCTTATTCTGTTATCACTGAACACGCTTTGCATCACAAAATTGACAATACAAAAGTTCTAGAGGAAGAAAGATATTTTAACAAACGATCAATTTCAGAAATCATAAATAAAACGACAAACAAATATTCAAAAAGACACAGATGATTTAGATCGAATATAATGACATTCTTAATAAATGTAAATAAATTTAGATTCAACTTACACAATGACAACATTATTCTATATTCTTTCAATATCTATCTTAGAAACATCTTGTTTATTACATTCTTAGAAACAGTTAAGAACATTCTTGACGATACATCTTGATGATTTTTAAGTTTCATTACATGTTTTATATAAATCTTTTTCATTTACTCAATATTGTTATATACTTAATTGCAGTGTTATATGGGATTGAGGTAAGCATTTTTTTAATGCAATTTCAATGTTAACTTTACATAATTTTTAACTTTTAATAACTTTATTAGAACGCAATCACTTGTTAACCAAGAAAACAGGCAAGTTCTTTGTTAAAAATAAATGATGTTTATGCTTTTTTCATTTTCCGACTGGATAGAAGATATTCTTTATTAATTATGTATTAATTATGTATTAATTATGTATTTGCTGAAGATGGCTAAAACGTTCAAACTAACATCTTTTAATACACATTATACTATTAATGATTATATAAGTATAGATTGCGCTCCTTTTACCGCGCTGACTCCAAGCTCTCTTAAATCTGTATTATAATATAAGAATATATTAATTTAATAATAATTTAAAAGAAATTTGGAGATGACAGTGCAATAGAAGTTGGGCGCGGTAGTCATTGCGCAGATAATATATATAGATATACACAAAACTTTTTATTACAATAACTCGCTTACATGTTTCGGCTCATTTTTTAGCCCTCTTCAAAGACATATAAATCATCTTTATAGATACAATTTATGCGTACTCAGACAGTACGGTAATGTTTTAAAAATATATTTAAAATATATTTAAAAATATACCATATTTAAATATATTTTAAAACATGTTGGACATATTAAAAACATTCAGATTAGATCCATATATATTTAAAAAACAACTAGTTTTAAAAACAACCAGTGTTACTATTTTGGACTTCTCAAAAACGTCCATTTTAAAGCGCAATGAATTAAATTAATATATTAAACAAATTTTAGACCGCACCACAATCAAAAAATAAGTCTTAAAGATTTTTTGTCGTTGAAAATTTTCAACACAGCACAGATGTCCGTGGGATGTTCTAAAGACGTTCGCACATACTAAAGATGTCCTTGAGATATCTCCTTTGGATAAAGTGTATTGTGGAAACAATCCCGTAAATGAAATTGCTCTATCGTGTCACATTTTTAAACTATTTTAGCTCGAAAGTATCCAAAAGTGCCATTTTTAGTAATTTTAAGTTCAATTTTCTCAAATATGTAACGTGATACAGCAATTTTATTTGCGGATTCGTTTTTAATGACAAAAAATCTGTAAGAATATCTCATCTAATTTGTGACCTAAAAAGAAGTTTAAATTTATCATACATTATATGTTATCTAGACCAAATATTCTGCATACGAAGTGAATCTGAAAGTTTAGTTTAAACAGAGAGAGATAGTTATTTTGAGGGGCTTTCTATATTTCATTCTCTTCTTCACGGCAAGTTACCGACTATAAAAAATTCTAACTTTACTTCATAGACAGAAAGTTAATATATTAAATATGTCATTGAACTAGTCTATTCGCCAAGCATTTAAATGTGATTGAGATTCTTATCTTTGAAGTCAATCATATTCAATTATTTGATGAATATGATTGTTGTTTTATAGTTACTTATCTTTAAGATAAATACATTTAAACTTATTCATTCTTGGACATGCACATTTTTAGAGTAGCCAGACTCTGGTTTTTTAGGAATTCTATTTTCCACTATCCTCTGCACGCTGGAAGCAAAAAATTCCAAACTCTTATCATTATCACACGAGCAAGCTATTGCTGCATTCTGTCTGAATTAAGCTTTAATTTGGTAAATTTTCGTTACTGGAGGTAATAAAAGTTAAACTCTTCGTGCGATCTTAAAAAAATTTTCACTTGTCAACGAAAGCAACGTCACGAGCAGATTTAGAAAATTTAGAATTTTTTGCATGAGATAAACATTTTTTATTTCAAAAAAACTTTATATGTAGAATAACGTATGTTTTTAAAACATTCGTACTAAGTCCATGGATGTTTGGACCAGATTGAAACCAAGTCTAGATGTTCAGTGAATGTCCTGTATTGTCTGGGTAATAAGTATCTTGTTACAGTGAGTTCCCTTCACTACACAAAAAATCCTATATCAGAATTAAACTTTTAGAATATATCAGAGATGAAATTTGGAAAACTTTAATAAATTTAATTCACAATGAAAATAAGGAAGCTCATCACGAACATAAACACCTTGTCGCAAACAATAAACAACAATTATGGTCAAAAACTAGTTTTTGATTTGTGGGCCAGTCAGTGTCAGTGTTGTCCTTGCATAGTAACGAAGTCTTCTTATCTTGACTATCGATCGTTTCCTGATTTCCTTTTAAATTAAATAATGAATTATCTTTAGACTTTAAAATTGAAAAATTTTAACTAAAATTAAAAAGTAGTTAATCTGATACTGATTGACCAACAAGTCAAAAATAATTTATGACCAATTAATTTTTGACCAAATAATTGTTTGCGATGTAATTATTTTAGAATAATCCACCTCATCTAAAAGCTTAATAAAAATATACTCATTCAACGCGTTTTTACTCAAAACTTAAGAATCTGGCAGAAAAACGCGACGATCAGCTCGTGAATCAAGTTAAATTAAGCGTTAAAGTTGGAGATTTTAGAGGTTAAGGTGTCTGTTATCCCGATTCAATATAGCGCTATGTATACGTTCTGCATTAAGTATACAAATTCACTGTTTTAAAAATAAATTTTCTGCTTCACAAACACAAATTTACTGTTAATGCAAAGAATTTTTGTTTTTAAAACAGTGAATGTTTTTAAAGCAATAAATTTCTAATTAAAGCAGAACGTGTACATAGCACGCGCTACATTAATTCGGGATGACATATATTTTAATCTCTAAAATCTCCAACTTTAATGCTTAATAACTCGATTCACGAAGTCGATCGCCACGTTTTTTTGCCAGGTACTTTCGTTTTAAGTGAAAACGTCAATATTTTTATTAAGATTTTTAGTGAGGTGGGGTATTCTAAATAATTACCGAGAATATATATAGAAATTTCTTTTTGAATTAAATTTATACATTCTGTCCATGCATAATATTTACAATTAAACATGTTGAATTTTAAATTTCAGAATTAATAATATATAGTAATATATGGCAGAAATCTATTGTCTCCTCGTTATATATTACAAAGTTCGACGCTAAAAAACGAGCATTTCAGTGCGTCGCATGAAAAGGCACCCTTAGTTAATGAGTGTATGCATGTATAGGCCATCTATTGAATACCTTGATTGATGAACGTTTGTATGTATGTATGTACGTATGTGTCTCAAGGTACGTATATAATTCAGATTTCTCACCGGATGATCGCTGGGTGACTGGGCGGAGCCTAGCGAAAAGTACAGGAGTGTTTTGGGAATCTGAACGCACTCTAAAAGTTTGTTCGCGTCGCATGCTCCAAATTAACCTAGAGAGCACTTGGATCACAGGTAAGATGGCGGTTGGAGTAGTTGCATTCATATGCTCCAATGTTCAGTGACACGAACGGATTTAGGACAAGTAAGCATATCACCTAATCCGTGAGAACGGAATGAACATGTGCCTCGTTTGTATTATCTCGATTATTTGAAAAGCGTTTTTATATAAAATAAATGCGTTTTTAATAAATATAAAAGTTATAAATTAAAATGGCTTTTTTAAAAAACGAGCAAATGTAGTTAAGTAATAAAATTCATTTTTTATTACATTCGTATAACACTATAAATATTAGTCTAGAGCGATAATTTTTATTATGTTTCGTTAATTCGTTGACATTGGATGGAGTTACATAAATACGTTTTCTTTATTATCACTGATGAATACTTTGTAAGTCGAAACGTTTGAAATTTATAGCGTTGAATTTAATAAAAGACGAATTTTATTATTTAATTACATTTGCTCATTTTTTTTAAAAAGCCATTTTAATTTATAACTTTTATATTTATTAAAAACGCATTTATTTTATATAAAAACGCTTTTCAAATGACATTTTAATTTATTGCATTGTTTACATGAGCCTAGTTTCCTATATAAAAGTCATATTATATTTTTATTTTATATTATATTATATTTTATTGTATTAATATTATTTTATTTTATTTTTTTAATTTTTCTAATTTCATTTATTTTATTTAATTATTCTTTTTATTTTATTTGTTTTATTTTATTATTTTATTTTATTAATATTATACTATATTGTTATTATATTTTTATATTTATATCAAAAATGCATTTATTAAATGCGTTTTTAAACAAAATGAATCTGAAATACTTTTTTCAATACAGAACGTTTTCAACTATTACGTATGCGTGTGTAACAATCATATTACCTTCTGAGGTGAGGCAAATAGAGCGTGCTCTTAATTGATCCATGGAGTATGCTCTAATGCGAACATCTAATCGCCATATTGGTTCCGATGACGCGAACGTATTTGAGTGTGTTGGGCATGTTGGAGTGTAAGACGGGAACAAATCTTAAGATCAGAGAGTGTCCTACATGCATTGGTTACAGCAAATAGTAACGTAAATATATTAGATTAATTTAATTCAAATTACATATATAATTAATTATGTATAAGTAAAATATATATAATAATGATAAAAGATATAAGATAAATATCTTACCAGTATCTTAAGTTCCAATCTGTAAAACTTAATAGATAATTAAATATTTGGCCTCCTTTGAGTGATGGTTTATATTGTTTACAACAGGCACCTGAAATTTAAATTTCATATAGATGCCCGTCAAACATGCATAGAACAGGAAATCTTTAATACGCCTCATTGCACTCGGCTCAAGGAACCGCGTGATTTTTTTCATCCTCCTGGATGAATAAAGTAGGAATCTGAACATTCCACCTAAGCGCCCACTAAAGGAACTCTAAAGGAATTTGAACGCTTTCTGGATGTTTGGATGCACCTGGGTGGGGAATCCGAACGCAGCCTTAGATAAAGATTCACAATATTCCGACACAATACTCAAATTTTGATAAAAATAGACTCAATCAATGTATTTTTGCACGAAATGAACGAATTTAGCAGAAAAAAGTGTCGCTCTGCTCCACACTGAGATATTATGACTTCTTCTAATTCTCCTTCTTTGGTTTTCCGACTCAAAAGTAAAGGTTTGTTCGCGTCGCATGCTCCACCATGTTGTAATGTGCTCCTACTATAACTTACTCATTCCAACGCGTTTGATAGAGTAGGAGTTGTAGTAGGAGTATGTTGGAGCATGTTGGAGCTTGCGACGCGAACAAATCTTAGGTTTTTTTCGCGTGGCACGCTCCAGTATGTCCAAAATGCTTCAATATGGAGTCTGGAACCAATATGACGACTAGATGTTTGCATCGTGTTAGAGCAGGACAAAATTTGCACTTCTCGGCCGAATTTCGAGAGGTTCCGCTTCCCGTTACTCTTCTCACCGCTTATCTCGCGTTCAAATGCCGCTCGATGTTTAGGAGCAGCATCTAACGTTCAAAGACATGAGGTGCACGGGGCACTCGCTTTGGGCAGTAAACTTTCATGAAGTTTCACGCTGTAAACTTCATTCTATCTTTTTTTCGCATTATATAATGAAAGAATGAAGCAATAAGTAAACACTCAAAAGTACATCCAATGATGAATTTTCCACATTACCCTTGAGGTACTATTTTTGACGCGTTTTTTTTTAAGTATGATATCTTTAATAGGCTTTATTAGTCCACTAATAAAAATGAAAATTATTGAAAATTCATTGACTTTATTCGTTTTGAGCACTTATCCGTTGCTTCATTTTTAATTATATAATGAGCGAAAAAAATAGAATGAAGTTTACAGCGTGAGCGCCTAAACGTCGAGTGGCATTTGGACTGTACGCGAGACGAGTGATGAGAGGTGTAGCGGGAGGTGAAGCCTCTCGAAAATCGGCCGAGAAGTGCAAATTTTGCCGAGCCCTGTGTTAGAGCATACTTCATAGATTAATTAAGAGCATGCTCCATTTACCTCAGTTCAAGGTTTGTTCACGTCGCATGCTCCAAATTAATTCAGACGGCACTTGGATCATAGATAAGGTGGAAACAGTTGCATTCATATGCTCCAACGTTCAGATGAATGGATTTAGGACAAGTTTAGTTCACCTAACTTAATCCGTGACCACTTGAACAGATCGAACATGTGTCTCGTTTCATTTCGGGTATTTTGTGTTACCTGATTATTTGAAAAGATTATTTTTAAACAAATTAATTTAATGCGTTTTTAATAAATATAAAAGTTATATTATATTTTTATAATATATCTTTCTTCTGATTACAATTTGCACAATTATAAGATGAGAATTCATAAGCGACTGTTATTATATTTTTTCTTCTTTCAATGAAAATTAAAATGTTCACATGAGAAAGTATTTATTTTCCCTTCTTATAATTATGACTTTATATTTTTATATTGTATTATATTTTATTGTATTAATATTATTTTATTTTATTATTTTATTTTATTGTATTAAAAAAATAAAATAAATAAATAAAATAAATAAAATTAGAAAAATTAAAAAATAAAATAATATTAATACAATAAAATATAATATATTAGGTGTACAACTTTGCTTCCGCCGTTTTCCTATAGACGGCTTTAGCGGTAAGTGGTGGTCGAAATAAATAGATCATAGACGTCATACAATAAACTTGGGCATCTGTCAACATAACCCC
>Ga0157363_1001671_pt1 | contig 18797 bp, 13 predicted proteins | sample AttsexASBM1_FD_111477 | JGI IMG/M metagenome (GOLD analysis project Ga0157363, IMG submission 111477) | Fungus gardens microbial communities from leaf cutter ant in Ribeirão Preto, State of São Paulo, Brazil - Atta sexdens ASBM1 | ecosystem: Host-associated > Fungi > Mycelium > Unclassified ... | reverse complement strand
CCATTCAGCACTCACTTCCACTCGGACTTCCTCTCCTTCATCTGAAGTTGCAACCATGCGGCAGACAGACAGCGCAGCACATAAGCTGAAGCCAAGGTTGTTCCACAAGTCCGCTCATCTCTGTATCCATTCTGCGGACTTCCACCCCGGTGTGAACCGCGCCTGACAGTAGATTCCAGTTGAGACAACTGGGACACTCCCAGAATTCAATAAAATTGCTTTGGTTGTTAGTGAAGAATTGACAAAGGTCACTGAGTATGGCTACTGCAGAGGCTTGAAAAGAATATGATGATAAGTCAAATATTTTCTTGGTCGCATAGATGGAATCAGTGATGATGATGATTTTGGAAATATATTTCTTGTTATAGGCTTGACTAATACCACACCTGATTGCAAAAAACTTGGCTTCTATACTAGTAACAAAGACCATGTAATGAAGAGTTTTGATTAGTGAACTGTTGGCTATGTACATGTGCAAGATGGATGTAGCAATATTGTTCTTGATGCTAGCATCTGTTACGACAATGGCTGTAGATGGGGAGAGAGATGACTCAATAACCATATTATCAAGCTGTTGGAAGCAGATTTTGTCATTTTTTTCTTTATTACATAAATTAAAAGAAAAACAATCTGAAAATTTGTCAATAATTCTGAAACCTGGAGAAAGTTCAGGATGAAGAGGAGAAAAGTTCCATTAGACCTATTGTCTGAGTCAACTAAGTGACCTTTGATGAGAGCTCTTTGACAACTAGTGAGAGCATCAAGTAAGGCAGGATGTCAACACTTGGGAGTACCAGAAGATGATTCCATAAGTATTTGAATGAGATAGTTGGGGGGTAATGAAAGAGCACATAATTGCAATCTGCCTACTAGTTTTTGAAGGTGGAGTTTGATGGGAGTAAGGCCCACAATCACTTCAATACCTTCTGAGAAAGATGTCTTGAAAGCACCGAGTATCTATATAGTAGCTCTTCTTTACATTTTACCCAGAATTTTAAGTGGGTACAATAGAGGTACACAATTATAAAACCACAGTTAGAAACCATAAAGAGCAATGAGAAGGATGCAACATCTGTAGAGGAGGCATTTTTGGGTTGGAATGATACCATATGATGTATTTCCAAGGATCTTCATGCATTTGACTGTGGACATTGCTTTGTTAGAGTAGAAGTCAATATGTTGGTGGAAAGATAGCTTCCTATTAAAGATGAAACCCAAATACTTCCATGAGTTTTTGGATGTTAGAACAGAGCCTCCAATAGATGAGAGGTTGAGGGGGGAAGGGTTGAAAGAGCTGTGTAATCTACTGAAATGAAAGACTTCAGTTTTGGAATGTTCTACAATGAGACCAAATTTATCCAGAAGTTTGGTCATTACATTATAGCTACAAAAAAGACAAGAGTTGGAAATGTCAAATGATTTGTTCTGGGAAATGAAAAGACCATCATCTATGAAAGAAATGATAGACACAGGAATGTTGAGATTTTTTAAACAGTTTTCTCAAATGTAAAGAAAAGGAAAAAGATAAAGAGCTGACAAAATAGGAGAAAGAGCAGACCCTTGGCCTACTTCTATATTTATGTCAAAAATAAAAGAGGAGAAATTGTTCCAGAAATAGTTGGTTTTTCTATTGATGAGATAATTGGCAAAGAAGTTGACAATGTGGATGTTAAGACCTGCTTTCTGAAGAATACACATGAGAAGGTGGTGATTTAAAGATGGAAAGAATTGAGCAATGTCAAAAGCCAAGGTGCTACTTAAGATATTCTTGACCCAACCCAAATGTATTATATATGTAAGAGCTATGCCTGTATCTATAGTGGATTTGAATTTCAAACCTCTTAATTGACTTGGATGAATAAAATCATTAGCCACAACTTGGAATTGAAGCCTCTTCCCAATAACTTTTTCAATTAGCTTACTCAATGTGTTGAGTAGTACAATTGGTCTGAATGACTTGGGCAAATCATATGATTGTTTGTTGGGCTTAGGGATGACTATCGTTGACAACTTCTTGAAGTGAGCTAGCCAGTAACCTAGATTGATGCAAGCATTTGTAATGTTGACGATATTGATAAGGCATTCATTATATTTAAGGATGGACTTGAGATGGCTCCACAATAACTTATCTGGTCTTGGAGTAGACAAGTTATTGCAATTACTAATCACATTCTTGAATTCTTCTTTGGAAAATGATGCTCAAAAGGATAGTGATTTATCAATAATCTTGTCAAGAATTTCAATATCGATTTGTTGATAAAAAGCAGTATTGAATAAAGAGTGGAAAGCATTCCAAAGGCTGTCAAGAGTAAGGCATGGCTGATTATCATACTTGATAGCTTCCATAGTGGGTAGTTTGCATTTTTTAACCCAGTTCATGAGTTCCCAAGGGCCTTGACTCTTATTGGTGATCTCTTGAATTTTGATGTCAAAGAAGGCTCTTTTGGAGCTCTTGATCACTTTCTTGAAAGATTTCCAGTCTTCAAGATTTCTTGACATCCTATATTTGTACAAGGACTGGCTGCATTCCTTACTTCACCATTTCTTAGAATATTTTGTAATATTGGTTCACTTAGCATTCTTTACCCATGCTTGTTCAATTTTTGACGCGAATAGATTGACTACATCTTCAAGCTTGTCACAATCCATCAAGTTGAAGATGTTAAGATTTTTTATGATAGTTGCTGCTTCTTTGACAAAGACAGCTTCCTCTTCACTATTCTTTAGTATTGAAAGTCTGGATGAATAGATATTCTCTTCAGTAATTGGGATAAATACTGTGAGAGGGGTATGATCTGATAAGAGATGTAAGTTAGGGTGAATTAAGTGGTTGTTGAGTTCTATTGACTCACTTCAAAGGAACATAAGGTCAATCACCAAGTTTGATTCACCCTCAGTATCAGAATATCTAGTAGGGATGGTGTTAGTTAGAAGCAATAGTTCAAGATTGAAAGAGTCTGTTATAATAATAAGATCATTGCTAATAGACAGATGATGAGAGAAAGAAGGGTCCTACAAACTATTCCTAATGTTGAAATCACCAGTCATAATGAGAATATTGTGAATGTTTACCTCAGTATCCTTAAGATACTTTAAGGCCAAATAAGAAGAATCAGAGTACACATTCATAATGAAAGAACAAACATTATTATTGAAAAAGAAAATAAAGAGGATGTCTCTGTGGTTAATGATGTCTTTTTGAAGAGAGAAATATAAAGATAAAAGATGGATGTTGATATAAGCCAAAACTCTTAGGGAGAATAACTGGTTTGAAGGGGTCCTAGCAAAAGAGAGCCAGTTAGGATAGTGAGATGTTCCAACTAAGACTTCTCCTTCACAACTTGTGATGCTTGGAATCAAATGGATAGTAGACCATGGTGGTTCTTGGATAAAAATGATATCAAACATATCCAGTATGCACAAAATACATGTAAAAAATATCTTTTCATAGTTCTGAGAGATCTCCAACAATAATGAGACTGGTACCAGCTAGTAGTAAGATGAGAAAGGGCCCTGATCACAGAGTATGTGGAAAAGTATATATATAGAAGCTTACACTTACTGGCACATACACTTCTTATTTCCACAACAAACAAATATGAAAGATACAACAATATTTGGAAATTTTAACTTATTATAATTGATGGTGGCTAAACAAATGAATACAATGGTATATAATACTAGGACATATACAGCATATATTAAGTGATAAACATTGTAAACTATAGCTGATGCCAATTAAAGCATAGGTCCTCATGGAAGATATAAAGCATATACAATAAATATGTTTGTATCTCTACTTAGAGAATTCTTGGATAGAATATAAGAAGGCTGTAACAGATAAGTCTTATTAGAAAAAAAGTAGTAGTTTTGGGTAGCCATTCTGAAAATTTTTGTGAGATACATAGATTGTCTCAAAATATATATCATGTAACCAATAGACTGCTTGAGCAATAAGAGGAAATAACAAAGTATACATATCCTAGAATGCAACTTGACTCAGTCACTGTTGATGACAGATCTTCTGATATAATAAAAACAAAGGCAGTGTTAACAAAGATATTGGATTCATAGCTATTATCATAGTAGAGTCATATCACCACATATGAGCATGTTTTATATAGATTTGGATATAAGGCCATATATATCTGATATAAGCAAACATACAAGCAGTAGTATAACTTATATAACTTACTCAATATCTTTGTATCATATTCAAGTCTTATTTGCTCTGTTTGCTATATCAGTGATCTTGGCAATACAATAGGCCATTATTTGAGAGCTGGTACAGAATACAGTGTAGGAAGACTTAGAACAGATACTCAGACAGATTTTGTAAAGGAATTTGGGACTGATAAAGACTTGGGCAAATAAAATGGTAAAGGAAAAGAAGAGTAAGGACTGTATGTTGATTGTTTGGATTGGTTCTAGGAGATGGAAATATCAACTTATCTCCTTTATGGACATGCTATTGTTTTATTCTTATTAAATGTTTCATGAAAATATGCTATATTTTGTGTGAAAGCAAACCTAAGATTACAACCTTGAAAACTTTAGGCTCTTTTGACCTCTTAATGGGCAAATTTTGAGATCTTGGCCTTGATGTTAGAAATTGAGTAGGATCAACATATAAAATTGTGTACAAAGCAGTATATAAACTTACAAGACAGCATGTTCAAGTTTGGAACAAGAAAACAAGTGATAAGGAAAGAGAGAAAGTTACAAGTGGATAAATTTTATATAATAATTGCATATGCTTTGACATGAATATATTTCTACTTTTATAAGTATAGATGTTACATACAAGCTGCTTTGAGAAAACAGCAATATACTAATGGCTTACTTCTGGATAATAGCAGTTCTTTGTACTATCAACTATATATATATACTATTTACTCATTTTACATACTATAAGTCCACAATTCTTAACTTGCCTTATAACATATTGTAAGTAGAAATCCTGTTCAAGATGAATAGTAAATGCTGCTGCAGAGTGAGAAAATCCTCAACTTGTTGGTTATAGTAGAGTTTCTCTGTATATTACATATATGAAGGAGAATGTTTGGTCTGAGAATTGTAATAGAAGTAAAAGATGAGATAAGCCTAGAGACAAGAGTTCATATATGGCATTTCTTTGTTAAGACTTGTAGCATATGTCAGGATTAGAGTGGGTGAAGTAACAAAGTGAGCAAAGCAAGGTTTGTTGTGATGAAGTTAACATAACAGTTGGAAAATCATCCCCAACTACTATTTTGGTTTATATAAACTTATCAGATGCTATTTACATACATATCAAAACAAGTTGAAAATAGCACTATTATTTTGAGATAATAATACTATTAGCAGTAAATAAGCTACTATATAGCTAATCACTGAAAAATAACATAAATAGCTTTTCTTTCTCATATTATACTTAAAGATAGAAATAGGATTGAACTAATACTTTAGTAAATCCAAAAATAGTAAATAGCTATTTTTAGACTATTCCAAATCAGGTATTACTTACTAAGCTACTTTTCTATTCTTATAAAAAACTACTATGCTATACTTACTCCTTTATATTCTTATCATAATGTACTTAGATACTAATATTTTATTTTTATTTTTATTTTTATTTTATCCATTTTTCCTGATTTTCTTTCTCTTTTTCTTTTTTCTTTAGATAATAAAAAAGTATATGATCATAGTTACATAATATAATATCATAAGTTTGGAATATGATGGAAGAAACTAGAATAATGATATCAAGAGTATGGTTGTAGTATGTTTACCTTGTAGTAACAGTGTCAGAGTTCAAGATGGTGGATTCTAACTATATTATTTTCTTTTTCTCATTTTTTATTTTATTTTATTCTATTTTTATTTTGGAGGACTTAGAGATAGGGTTAGCATGATGTCACTGTCACACAATGTGACTTGGTATCACACATCAGTCACATGTCACATTGAAAAAACATAGAAAATTCTGAAAGAATAATGTTATATAGCATGTATAATACATGTTGATCTTAAGGCAAACACATAGCTGTTTAGGGTAGGCTAAAAGTAGAGTAGCATAGGCTATGGGGTTTAGTATATATATATAAGGTAGTCAATCCTGTACAGAGTTTTCTATCAAGTTCTCTTATATTAACCTAATATAAGGTTTATTCACTTGTCTAACTCTAAGGACTTGAGTTTGTAACAAACAGTACAGTAGACTTATGGACAATATATATAGTTTAGGATAGAACCTATACTAGTAGTATATATAGTATAGAAATACATCAGAAACTTCTTATTGAGTTTTTTTGTGATTTCTATAAGATACTTTTGAGTTTGTTTAAGTGGTCTATTAGTTATCTTGACTAGTACTTGCTACAATTGTCCTCTTCTAGTATGATCTAGATATCAAAGTCAAATACAGTAAACTTAGTTTTTATTTCTCTCTCTCTTATTTTCTTTTTTCTTTTTATTTTATCTTCTTTATTAGAACTTAGAGTTAGGTTTATACTGTGACAATATATAGAACTGTCACATTCATATAGTCATGTGATACATAGAAGAATAGAGAAGATTCTGGAATAATAATATCATATAATATATAGTCTTTAAGATAAGTTAGATATAATTATATATAGACTATCAACCTAGAGTATAGATAAATAGATACATTGTACCCAAAACTCCATTGAGTTCTCTTGTGTTACATAATACAAGATTGCTCTTTTAACTAATCACTCAGTCTTAAGTTATAATCCTAAATAATATTGGATAGTAGATGAAACATGTTAAAATGTTACAAAAGCAAGGCTAGTATTCTCTAATGACTATAAAAAGATGTACATAGCCAAAATAGAAAGAACATATCATAATTGATCTACTAATGTTAAAGTGTACTAGCCCAACTTTAACAATTATATAACTCTGACCTTTATACTCTTTATATATTATCCTATTAAAGAAAGTGACTGAGTTGTGAAATTTGTAGCACACAGGCTATGAAATTCACTAGAGCTGCTGGAGCTAGAATAACTTGATTCCAAAAGACACATATTGGTATTCTCTAAACATGCTTAGTAGTACAATTAACTAAAATACTTAAAAGATAAGACTTGTTGTATTATAGTAATGATAGAAGTTATTGCAACTTCTAGCCAATTAGTGATTAGTGATTAGCACAGCAATGGAATCCCACCAGTTTGAGATAAATTATCTTCTATAAAGTAAGAAATCCTACTTGAAGAATTTTTATCAAAAGTTCTACCTTTTTCTACTGAGAAGACACAAGAATAAGCTGAGAGATAATATCTTCTACAATGGTGAGTGCTGATCAGAATCATGTATATAAAATGTGCAGAAGATATAGTATACATTTCCATTCTAATAACTTACTTATACATTATTATCTCTTGGTAAGTATATATATTAGGAACAGACTAGTCACTGAACTAGTTATACTAAAAGTGTACAATATCAAGCTTAGCTTAGACATCTGGCTGGTGCTATATATACACTTCATACTGTACTTCTAACAGTATAAGTAAGAGTTTTAGTTTTATCAATTCTTTATTAGGATCATCTAGAAGATTGTTAAAATATCAGTGAACTTAAGTCAAAATCAGCATTACATTCTAGGCATTTAGATTTATTTTCTTAGCTACATACCTGAAACAAATAATTTAGACTCTAATATCTCATTGATGCCTGATATCTGCTGTGGACAAGGAGATAACCCTTAGGCAAAGAACTTTATAGACTTGATAAACTAGTAGTATATAGATCAGAACATAGAATTATAGAAGACTAATGTAATATCAGAGTTGCAAACAATTGTTAAGGGGAAATTCACACTCACTAAGTTTATCTACAGATATAGCACAGAAGATGGAAGTATAAGAGTAGACTTAATATAAGAGGGCCCAAAATGATACTATACAGATAATTGACCTTGGCTCTAATAGATGACATTGCATCTAGCTTATTCATTGCACAGTCATAATTTTCAGATAATAAGAGTTTAGAAGGATTATAAGATAAGTGTGATACAAGTCCAATTTGATTAACAGATTGAAGAATAGTACATAGTAGCTATTATTCTCAAATACAGAAGTGATATCTAATAATACTTTATCATGTATACTCTGGATTATCAAATACTATGAAGTTGTTATTTAGAACTTCATAGAATTGATGAAAGATGGAGGATTTGGTCCTCAGATTGATGGGTAGTTGGAATGGAGTGTGATCTGCACTAGAAGAGAATGAGAAGAGTGTTAGACAGTATGTAACAACAATAAACTCTATTTATTTTTATTTTATTTTTATTTTACTTTTTTTTCTTTAAACTTAAGGTTAGTATTTGGTATGATATTACAAACTATCACATAATATATTAAGACAACTAATAAAAGTCTGTGGAGTTTTATAGAGTTTGCTTCAGAAAACCCAAGCTAATATTGATGGCTACATTAAAGACAGAACTTACCTCCAGAAAATCTAAGAGAACAGAATAAGATTTCTTAAAAACCATAGCTACTCTAAATATTCAAGCTTATCTATTCTAATTATACAGAATAATAGTAGTCTAATCTTGGATAATAAAATGATAGAAGCATCTAGAATATTGTCCAAAACTGGTAGGGCTCATCATATAATGATCAGAATACAGAGAGATAATCATAGGTGCAGTAAGGAGATATAGTCAAAACTTAGCAGATAGTAGTGTTGATTATAGGCAAACTCTGTTGTTAGTGGCAGGAAGTAGCAGTGTTTGGATGAGCAAATGCTGTGGAGTTTGATGGCAGTGTTTAGTACTATGGCTAGGTTCCCTTACAATATATATAGTCTTTAGAGTAAGTTTGTTAGGTATAGTTTACACTAGAAGGCAAAAGCCTATAGAGTTAGCTTGGAAATACATAGAGTATAGAAACTCTGTGCAATAAGCTTGGTGATGTGAACTTGTCAGAATAACCTTGGCTTTAGCTTATATGCTGTACTGTTTGTTTGCCATATAGCTACAACTTCAGATAAGTGAATGAAGTTCAAGATAGAAGTAAGTACTAATATTGGTATATTGCCATTGAACACCAGAGATTGAGTTCAATAGAAGTTATCTTTATCAATTATTAGACTAGTGAATTATAATATAACTACTAGTCTTATATACCTATTAGATAATTAGGAGATACTCAGAGGTTTCAGTGGTAAAACACTGATAGAGATTGGATAGGAAAACTTTGTCATGAAAGACCAAGTTCAATAGGAGTATTCCTATTATTGGAGACTGAATATCCAACTTGTTATATCACTATCATGAAGATGTGTTGCAAGAAAGATAGCCATTATAGAAAACAGTCTTGTATTAGATTTTGTTATAATGACATCACTACCATGGGGACATATCTTCAGAATGGGTATACTTGACATATGACAAGGCTATAATTTATATAGTATAAACCATTAGTCTAGATAAGATAGACAAGTTATATTAGAAACTCTATTAAGTTCTCTTATATAAATCCTATATAAGATTTCTTTGTTAACTTAACTCTGAGTCTTCAATCATAACATGTAAGTATCATCATGCATTGGATGTCCAGCTACTTATCAGTGTAATAGCTAAGTACTATCTGAACTAGTAATTCTAAAAGTATTTTACATTTGAGCAACATCTGTTAGATTATCTATTCTATATACTAAGTATGATACTTGGAGCAAAAGCATTCTCTCTATTAGCTGTAGGCATATTATATAGTTGAAATTAAGAGAGAAATAGCCTATTCACTAACTCAATTATCAAGGAGCTTACTATGAATCAATTAGTAGCAAGGCTTGACAGTATTAATAAATCCAAAAAGAAAAATACTAATAGTTGTTCTATTAGTACAACAATCATGTATATGGTTGAGAATACTGGTAGATGATCAACTTTGAAAAATGACTGTTGGTAAGAAAGATATATTTATTCAGAATTATGCTAGACTGGTTGTGATTGCTATACCAGTAAACCATACAAAATTGATCCCTAGTACTGGATAGTGGCAGTAATGAAGATAACTTTAAATTGTAGTTTGTAGCTTTCAGAGCAGTCAAATTTAAGAATTATAGACTAGTATGCTAATTCAAAGTAAAATAACTATTTTCTTACATGGAAATAATTCTATTTACAACAAAAAATTAGGTTCTTGTTAGGGTAACTGGGTGAAAGAGCAAAACACTTCAAATCTCCAGGAAATCCTATCTATTATCTGAGAAATAACTAAACTATACACTTATCTCTAGAAAATTCTAAAAGAATAGAATAAGAATTTCTGAAGATAATAACTACTTTATATAATAAAAGGTCCATTCTAATGTGTTAGAATTCCAATTACATAAGCAAGGAATGATAGTACTTAAGTAATTAGAAATAGTTTAGAATAAAGAAACCAAAATAGAAGAGAGCTAGACTATTTAGCAAGTACTTCTGGAATATGGAAAAGTGAATAAGTGGATGTGTCAGAATACAAAAGTTGGACTTAAGAAATTTTTATTTTATTTTATTTTCTATTTTGGGATCTAGAGTTAGATTTAATATAATATTAAATCTCACATATTACACTACATGACTTGGTGTCACACATCAGTCACAGTCACATGATGCTGTTATGGTCACATTGTCACATAATCATATGATATATGAAAATATTATAGAAAGTTCTAGAACAAGATAATGACAGCATATATTACATATATTGATCTTAAGAAAAATGCATGGCTCTTTAGGGTAGGCTAATGAAAGTATAGCATAGACTAGTAGTCTAGTATATATAAGATAGACAGTTCTATACTAGAAACTCCATTAAGTTCTCTTATATTGATCCAATATAAGATTTTTTCTTCTTAATCTAAGATCTTTGAGTTGTAACAGAATGTGTGAATGTGGGAAAGAGTTACAGAACATGGATCAGCCAAAAAATACAGAAGAGGAAAGTCTTGAAAAAGCCAGTCCCCTTACAGTTCTGAATTTGCATGAGTTAGGGCTTATAATTTATAGTGTCTAAGAAGTATGATAAAAATATACCATTCTTTTTCTAAAACAAAGAGGAATATATATAATATATTAGCTTATATTAAGTCAGCTGTTTGTAAGTTTCTAAGACTTAGAAATAATATTCTTATCCTCATATTTACTATATCTTATACAGATTTCTTATGTAAAGTCAAACATCTCAAACATTACTTGACCAAATAGCACTAATTTAATCACTTTGCATAAAATCTCTCTATGCACTCTATATTGTATATACAAGTAGTAATCTATAAAGCAACAATATAATACAAAACATTTCTTAATATCAAAGCTAGAATGTTATTAGTTCCCAATTATGACTATTCTCAATCTTTTCTCCTACTTCACTAGATTACTTGATGTTTTTAATTTCTGGATTCCATCTAATAGGATGATAAATCTTACTTGCCTCTCCTGCCTAGTTATAATCAACCACTATAAGGATCAGTGGTTGCTTTGACAGATCTTTGTGGATCATAATATTATTAGGCCAGAGATTACTATAGATGTAGTTCTTAGATTTCAGAGCCCTGGCAATATCTTCAAGAACTTTCCTTAGGTCAGTATAAGACTACAGGTCTTCCATTCATAAATCTATACAGTGTTTCCCATTTAGATAGGTCAAGGTATTCTATGATATAAGCAGTAGGTGTACCATCTACCTTTGTATAGCCATACAGTTTTGGAGCCAGTCCTTGAGCAGCCAAATGCTCATAAACTTAGTACAAATAAAAATGAGAGACAAGCTTGATAACAATAGATTGGTTGGAATAGGAAAGAGAGTTGAGAGTAGCAAGAAATAGTTACTGACCCACTTCATCTAACCTAGACTTGAAAGTAAGAGTGCTAGTTTCATCTTTTGCTTTTCCAATCAATTCATAGGTCTTGTATATGTGAGGAGCACAAGGTGTAAATAAAGGTTCAAATAGTTCAGGTGGCTGAGATACTAGCCTATAATCAATGGAATATAAGTGACAAAGGCCTCAACATAATCTCATAGTATGTTTACTGTCTCAAAGAAGTTATTACCCTAACCAATGCCTACAAAACTATTGTTACCTCAACATGATGACTGTGAATAAGGTCAGAAATCATAAACACTAGTCTGAAAAACAGTACAACAATAGGTTTTATCTATCATAAAATCTACTACAAATATACAACATATGTCCTGGGCAAAAATGAGTCAGCAATTGTAGAATGCAAACATTAGTGGATAGTGTATATACCTAGAACACAGATCAAGAAACACAATACTCCATTGCTAAGAAACTTATTAGCTTCTAGATCTGTCTCAGTCTCACCAGTGAGAACCCTCATGAAGTATTGGTAATTAGTAGTAATCTGCATGTATACATTACCTTCTTCACATCCAGATTTTACCTTATCCTTGCAGATGACTATGACCATACTACATTCTTTGATACACTAATCAATCCTGTCTGCTTCTTTATCTTCTCCAAAAGCCTAGCCACACAGGAATTAAAAGCTTTCTCATGTTCTTTTTCCTTTGTGAACTCAGTTGCTATTTTCAGACAAAGCCTGAAAGTAGTAATCTGTGTGGCCACTATACTTCAGCCATCACTAAATCATTTGGAAGGAGCACAGATATTTTGCATTAGAATTGATAGAAGATGTTGTTCAGTGTGCACAATAGAAGACCAGTATCAAAAGCTAGTAAAAAGTAGAAAACAGGAGGATTCTTTCTTTGAATTAGACCCTATCTACTAGATTTTGCAAAATTGGAATGTGATGGCATATTGTAGATCAGTTGGATCATTGACTTTGAGAAAGTCTCAAATGACCTGTTGTACATATCCATTTCTGTAAAATTGTGTAAGAAAGATAATTTACTAGATGAAAATCAAAATATACTATCATTTTCTAGTACATTTTGAAGTTGCAAATTGAGAACATATTTCATTCCCTCTGCTTAAAAGGCATATGTGTTTATATAAGCCAGTAGTATGTGCCACTTGTTAAATACAGTGCAATTTGTATAACAGATGTTCTCTAGAAGTTACTTGACCATATCCAAAAACATAGGGTATAAATCAGCAAGGTTATTTGCCTTAATCTTTGCCTTGTTTAGAATCTTAGATTAGAAAAAAAGAGCATTTTCCAAATAGGAGTCTGAAGTATACATAATAACCTTGTTCTCTGGAATAGTTTCTAAACTGTCTATGAGTAAGGGTTGACAGAGCTTAGATTATTAAGCTATATAGTATCTTGCATGTGATCTAATCAGTTGAATAACATGTTGGACAATTAGCAATTGTATAACAGTATGATCATGATGTCATGCTAAACCTTAACCCTAAGTTCAGAAAAATAAAATAAAATAAAATAAAAGAAATTAGAAAAAACTCAGGTCTAAATTTTGCAACTCTGATACTTCTAGCAACAGCATCATCAGAAGTAACAACATTGTCATTTGTGAGCCTTGCTTCCATAGGTCTATAGAGCATATTCAAAAGGTGCCATAACCTCTACTCAATCAACAAAGCTCAAGCAGTATCATACAAATTATTAGCCAATATTCCTCTTTGAGGTGAAAGTGTTCAAGATAGTAATGGAGTACCTACCACCACAGATCCAACTATAGGAATGAGTCAAGTCTGTGTATAAAGAGACTTTAGGTTCTAGACCAAGTAAGTATTGTTTTGTTCATTTTATGTATAAAGATTGATAGGATTTTGCCTGTTAGGTGCTTGAGAGATATAATCCTTTGTTTCTATACATACCTCTAGCACTTGGACACACATTCAATAGAAAGATCTACACCTTCAACCTTGCTTCTACCACCTTCATTACCCCTATAAAGAAAGAAGAAAGATGAATTTTTCAACAAAAGGAAAATTTGTTGGAATAATTGAGTGAGGGAATCCATAAGTGCATATGACAAATCTCTTGAGATTCAGAAATAAGCATCATTTACATAGCCACCAACTATAGTCACAATAATTATTTATGTCTATAAAAATTCTGCTTATCAACTACTTTACTAGAAGTATTTAACTATCTACCATGCACTTGATGGGTTTTGCTTTCTCTATCCTTAACTATGACTTGAATATTCATTTGCTATACCAACAAACTCATGTTTGTAGTATAGTGTAATGAGTGAATGAGATTATGATTCTGAGTACTCTTTGTCTTTAGTTGAGGCCAATGTCTTTTCGACAAGTTAGAATTCTCTAATATGAATATTTACCTTGATGTTGCTATCTTATACTACAACTACACCACAGCCATCCTTAATCCCTGAATTAAGTTCCTCTGCTCTAGAAACATCAATTATTCATTATCAGTTATGCTAGCTCATTTGATATGGCCTAAAGTTGTTGTATCATGTAAAAAAAATGCATTTCAGTTGCTTGCTTGCTCACACTCACCACCTCTGCTATCTTCATGATGTGAGCACATCCAAGCCATTGGTGAGTCCCACACAAGGAATGATACCAGCAAAGTCAAACCTCAGTGATGTTCAAATTGAATATGTAGCACTCAATGCTATGCTGGAGTACAAATATTGGTGTGTACTGCACTGTCAGGGGCTTTTCATTGTCTGCTTGAGCCTACCAATTTTTTGGTTTGCAGTTCTGCATCTCATGAGGAAGTTATTCACATCTCTGTTATTTGCTGTTTCCCAAGGTTGACAATTGATGAATGAAGGCTGGTATTGGATGTTGTCTGAAATAACTGCCATTGGTGTCTTTGCATCCAGGCTGATTGATCTGCTGGCTGTAGGGATATGTTGCACACTTGAATTAGTGTCTTAAATTGTGCGAGTCAGGTGTGTGAGTCAGGTGTGTGTGTGATACAGTATCACAATCATGATTTGAGATGATACTCCAAGAGAGAGCTACACAGCAGGCATGATGAGCACACTGTTCAATGACAATCACATTGCCAACATTATGGTACAAATGATTAAATACATTTTGATAGCAGATACGGGTCAGTTTTGTCCTCTCATGAATCCTGCATCTTGCGCTGCTACCCAAGCAGGCTCCCCATCTTTTTTTCCTTTTCCTCGAGTTCTTTCAACCACTCTTTGTCAATACACTCTGTCCACACGTTGCCGTACCTGAATCGAGAGAGGTTCAGCTTTGTTGACTGTCCCCAAATCGTTTCAAACTGAGGCAGTGGGCATAGATTTTCCCTGTGTTTAACTGGGACCCAAAACAGTGACTCGTTGTCCTGATCCGTCATCCACCCACCTTTCATGTCTCGCAGGTTAACCTGATACCCATCGCGGTGCTTGACTGTGAGATCGGCTGTATCCCGGATTATGAGTGGACGAACACTGGTCATCAACTTTGTTCCATCGCGTATAAATGCCATTCGACTTCTTTGACTCCAAAACTGAGCATACAGATGGCCGGTGTAGACATCGAAGAGACTTGTTGTGTTTGTGTCCCAGCAACGAATAGCGATGAGTCGGTTGCCAAGGGATTGATTGTTCAGGGCAGGTGAGAGTGCCATCACCCAGCCAAGCACCATTATGGGGTTGCCACAGAGTTGACCAGTTCGCGTGTCCCACACTCGGACATCATTGTGACAATGACATGCGACGAGTTTCCCATCAGATGAGTACACAAGTGGATACCCAAAATACTCTTGGTCGGTAAAGTGGAAAGGACGAAATTGGGCAGTGTCGTGATTCCATGAATAACATAAGACGGTACCACTGGAAATGACAGCGGTCAAGCCATCGGGTGCCAGGTAGATGAGTGGGTATTTTAGGATCCTGATGTCCAAAGAAAATGAGCAAGTGCGACCTGTCACGTGCCAAACCTGGAGTAAGAGATCTGAGTCATCATCATCCCTCAACAGCCCAGCGCATATAACCACGTGATTATTTGTCTGGAAGGCAACGTTCCAATTATGGACAGGTCTTCTTCCTGTGGGCCAGGGGTTGAATGAGAGGCAATTCTCCAGGTTATTGATATCCCATAGGGTGATGAGAGAATCAGACAAAACAGCTACCTGGCTGTCGTCTGGCGAAAATGCAATCTCCACATGAGATTCATTATCCATACGCCTAACAACCTCTGAAGTAGTTGTATTCCGGAGTTCAATAGATCGTTTTGATATGGTAGCCACCATCTTTCCGGAGTGTGAAACTGCGATAACGATAACTTCCCGCATATCGCCATCATCTTGAGTGTCCATAGTGACAGGCTGTTTTCTCACCAGGTTCATATCCCACATCCTCACAATTCCATCACCACTTCCCACCAAGATCCTGCGGCCATCGCGTGATGGACAAATACTCTTTATCCATGGAGTGTGCTTGGTCTCAAAGATCATATGCGAGCTAGTCATGGAGACCTCCCATATCTTGACCGCATGATTGCGTAGGATAAATAGGTGACTGGTGAGTGGTGCACGTATAACGGCTGCAGGAATGCCTTTAATATCACCACTAAATGGTTCCATCTCTTGTGTGTCCAATCGCCAAACACAAATGTGGTCAGGTTCCTTAAATGCGGCCATTAAAACGTCACTGGTTGGCGAAAAGTGGAGTGATGAGAGATTGCCAGGAGGATGCGGGATTCGTCGAGTATTCTTTCCATCTTCCAGATTCCATAATTCAATGACACCCTCAGACATCCTCCCCACAGCCAGAAACTGCCCATCAGAAGAGAATTGGGCGATATTGGCATCCATCACCTTGAATAGTGTGCTAGACTTTGGTGTACCATTTCCAACATCCCACAACTTGACCAGAATTCGAGTTGAACGCGTCTGAATCGAAGATCCATCTTTATCTATCCAATTTATAGAGGCAATGCTGCCATGCCAACGACCATGGTGGATGAAGACGAAACGTAAGCCCCCAATTTTAAACTGCTCCTCACCTCTCTCGATGTCCCAGACGACTGCACCATCATAGCCTTCAACCAGAATATGTGTTCCATTAGGGCTGAAACAGGCATATCTAGGCTTCTTCAACTGAAATGGGCCTGAAATAAGATGTCCTGTTTCAGAGTTACAAATCAAAATAGTTCTAGGTGATATGCAAGCAAAGGTCTTTTCATCTGGTGAGAAGACAAGACATCCCACATAATGGTTATCATACTCTGCAGTGAAGATGGTGAATGGCCACTGAGCAGGTCTGCCCTCAGTGACTGTTAGCGTGTTTGGAAACCTTGAACTGAACTTTTTGGCGACAAGTGAATGCTCAGGTGCAAAGGGAAGGGCAGACAGATAAATATGGGGAACACTTTCGGAAATAGGAATGATGAATGCCGAAACAAATCGGACGGTATCATGGATAAATGAGGTCAGCTCGTTATTGGGGTCGAGTGTCTAACCAGCCAACATGAGATAGGTACCATGACAAACAAGCGAGCAACATACCTTCAATTCAGGCCATTCTATTGTCCTTTTCAGGATCGCGACGGCCTCATGAGCCCTTCCTGAAACGCTCATCACCTCCATCCAGAACAGTGACTTCTCGTACATCACAAACTGAACCACCTTCATCAGCGTCTTCTCACACGGGGTGCAAACAAGGTGGTCCACCCAGAATCGACATGAATACAAAAGGAGAGGAGAGATAGCGGATTTGTCGGCAGCTGGAATATCCCTATTCCTTATGTCCGAAGTTTTCAAGCCACATATATTGAAGTGGAGCGCTGACGATGCCATGGTGTTCAAACATAGCACGGCGAGCTGACGTTCATGACGGTCTTGATCTTGGACAGCTGAAAGCGTGTGCAGTTTTTGTTTAAAGAAGGGGGAGAGGAGAAAGTCCTCAAATGAGCGATGATGAAAATGAAGGATGGGGCCAGAATCAATCACAGAAACAAGACCTCTTCGGACGAGCTGCAATGCGTTCTGACTCTTGACTCCAGGAAGCACGATAAGCGCATCGTCGTTGAGTGGTTCCTTGGCAAAAATCATTGCGCCCATTACAGAGGTGATCCCCTCGATTTCTTTCCTGTAAACCTTTTCAAACGATGTTCTGACGACTGTGGAGTACAAGGAATACAGATCGTCGAACCCCTCTTCATTTCGCCATCCCTCTTCAAGAATGCCAAACCGTGGCTCAGGATTCTGTTCGAGGAATCCGGCAACTGTTGTCGCCCATATAAAAATACCTGCAGCACGAGGAACCAGGGAATTAAGAGCCTTCATAACCCATGCATCTTGCAACCCCAAGTCGTCGGCCATTTTGTTGAGTCGTGACTTGAGAAATGCACGGATGTCATCAGAGGCACTGTCTTCCGGCTTGACGTCGCTGCCAGAGAGAATATTGACATGTGTGCTGACGGAGTCGGGGAACATTTTGGTGATAGTATCCTCTGGTCGACTTGTAATGACCAGCTTGAACTTCCTCAAGTGGTCGGCCTGAACCCAACGCTTGAGCGTACGCAAAAGGCCCTCGTAATCGTCCATCGCAGACGAGTCGTGCCTGAGGCCACCACACTCGTCCAATGCATCTATCACAATCACCGGAAGCTCCTCACACGGAATATCACCCAGGATGGATAATGGAGTCTCAATGAGGTTTTTGAAAAGGCGATCGATATCGGATGAGCTATGCTCTTTATTATGTTTCACCAAGTGCTGGCGAAAGGAAGGGTACAAGCGGGCAAGATCACAAGCGACAACACGCCAGAGGGAATCGGTAGTGATCGTGGTAGATTGTGTGCGGTCGAATCGGAATGATATCACATGTCGACCCTGGTCCTCCAGTCGAGTCGAAATACTAGCTGCCAAGGCAGATTTCCCAACACCAGGAGATCCCCTT
>Ga0157363_1001670_pt1 | contig 18799 bp, 13 predicted proteins | sample AttsexASBM1_FD_111477 | JGI IMG/M metagenome (GOLD analysis project Ga0157363, IMG submission 111477) | Fungus gardens microbial communities from leaf cutter ant in Ribeirão Preto, State of São Paulo, Brazil - Atta sexdens ASBM1 | ecosystem: Host-associated > Fungi > Mycelium > Unclassified ... | reverse complement strand
TCTGGTCTCCAAGGCCTCCTGATCTCTTTCAGGGCGTTTCATAAACACCGATGTCAACTCACACCACGACGATCAGCCGCCTGACGATCGGCGGCTTCAAAAGCTTCGCCGATGAGGTGCGCGTTGACATCCTTCCGGGACTGACGGGCATTATCGGCCCGAATGGCTGCGGCAAATCCAATGTCGTCGAAGGCCTGCGCTGGGCGATGGGTGAGACTTCCGCCCGCGCTCTCCGTGGCGGCGAGCTGGACGATCTGATCTTTGCCGGAACAGGTGCACGTTCCGCCCGGAACATCGCTCAGGTCACGCTTCATCTGACTGGAGCGAAAGGTCTCGCACCGGCTCCGTTTCAGGATGCTGAAGACCTCGAAATCACGCGTCGTGCAGAGCGTGGCTCCGGCAGCGAATACCGCATCAATGGCCGCGTCATGCGTGCGCGTGACGTACAGACGCTTTTTGCCGATCTGGCGTCCGGTGCGCGCAGTTCCGCCATCGTCAGCCAGAACCGTGTCGGCCAGCTTATCGCGGCCAAGCCGGAAGAACGCCGTCTTCTTCTGGAAGAAGCTGCTGGCATCACAGGCCTTCATGCTCGCCGCCATGATGCGGAACTGAAACTCCGTCAGACCGAAACCAACCTCTCCCGTGCGGAAGATCTGCGCCTTCAGATTGAAGAGCGGCTCGGTAGCCTCGAAGAGCAGACCGTTCAGGCGCGGAAATATCGTGAGCTCTCCGAGAAACTACGTGAAGCCGAGGTTCAGCTTCATGCGCTTCTCCATGCCCGCGCCAATCTTGCCGTACAGCGCAGCAAAGATGATCTGGCCAAAGCCCGCGAGGCCCTCCGCAAAGCCGAGCAGGAAGCCGAGCACGCGACCATTGCGGAGTTCGAAGCCCGCAAGGCCACGCCACAGGCCCGAGAAGAAACAGACCGTCTTCGCAGTGCTTTAGAGCGCCTGAAAGTGCAGTCCGAGACGGCACGGGTCGATGTCACGCGTGCAAGAGAAGCAGAGGCCGAAGCACTGGCGCGCTTCCAGCAGGCGGAAGCAGATTTTACCCGAAGTACGGAACGGCTCTCGCAGGATCGAGCCGCCCAAGCGGCCGCTCTTGCTGATCTGAAAGCGCAGGAAAAGGAGCATGCCCAGCTTCCTGAACAACGCGCTCAAACCACCGAAGAGCAGAACCGGCTCGCAGCACTTGAGCGAACGCAGGCAGCATCTCTAGAAGAAGCAGTCCGTCTGCGGGACGCAGAAGCGATCCGCCGCGATGGGCTGAAAAGCGCTCTGGATGCGCTGACAACGCGGCTTGATGCTGAAACAGGCGCTCTTCAGGCACTTGAAGCAGAACTGACTGCGCTGGAGAAAGACCGACCTGACGATGACGCTCTAGAGAGCCTGCGCCAACAGGTTGATGTCGCCATCAGTGAGGCTGAGGACGCCAGACAGATCGAAGCTGCTGCTCTCGCCACGCTTCAGGATGCGCGTCTGGCAATGGAATTGCAGGGCCGCACACTCGAAGATGGACGGCAACGGCTGGCGGTTCTGGAAAAGACCGAAGCAGATCTGAAGCGTCGCCTTCAGGCCGCGACAGACCGCCTGTCTCAGGACCGCACCGCCCATGCCCAGACGGCCACCGCTCTACTGACGAATGCACAGCGCGCCGAGCTTCACGCTCAGCGGGAAAAGACCCTGCAGGCATTGGAAGATATTTCCGCTCGGGAACGCGCAGCGCGGCAGGCTTTGGACGAGGCCAATACGGCGTGGCTTGAAGCGCGCGCGAAGGCTGAGGAAGGCGTTCAGCGCCATAAGGGCCTGCTCCGTGCGAAAGACAATGCCCAGCACGCCGCCAATCAGGCAGCCCAGCGTGCAGAAACGGCTCTTCGAGAGCAGGATACCGCCGCGAAAACTCTCGTACCTGACACTGACGTAGCCGTCCTTCGAGCAACCGTCACAGGTCTGGAAGAGAGACTGGATGCCCTTCAGCGCGCTCTTTCCGAAGCCGAAAAAGCTCTTTCTTCCGCGTCCGAAGCTGAGAGCTCTACCCGTGAGGCTCTGACCCGCACAGAAAGCACGATCCTGCGCCTTCGTTCGGAATGTGAAGGGCTGGAACAGACACTTGCAGCCGTCGCCGCGCAGCCAGACCCTCTGGAAGACAGGCTTGATATTCCTGCGGATCTGGCACGGGCCGTCGCTGCTGCACTGGCGGACGGACTGGATGCCTCGCTTGCACCTACAACCGTGGCCGCTGACCGTCGGTGGCTTGCTCTCACAGCACTAGAGAGCCCACAGATTGCTTCCTACCCGCCCCTCTCGTCTCTGGTTGCGGCTCCAGACGCTGTTAAACGCTGCCTGGACGCCGTTTTCCTGTTGGATGATCCTGGCAAAGGGGCCTCTCTTCAAACGCATCTCCAGCCCGGTCAGGCGCTTGTCTGCCCGAATGGCGCTCTGTGGAGATGGGACGGTTTCATTCGCTCTGGAGATGCTCCTGACGCCGGCGCTACCCGTCTGGAGCAAAGGCAACGCCTGACACAGGCCCGCGCCCTCCTCACGGAGCAGGAAAAGGGGCTTTCGGCCATACAGAGCGCTTTCCAAGAAGCCCAGCGCACTCGCGTCGAAACGGAACAGACCTTGCAACGTCTTCGGTCGGAACGTTCGGGGCTGGAGCCTGAACTGAGCAAGGCCCGCACGCAGCTCTCGTCACGCGAACAGCAGGCTGCGCTGGCAAAAAGTCGTTGGGAAGAAGCTGAGCGTCGCCTGTCAGACGCAGAGGCCGCTGCAAAAAGTACACGCTCGGACGCTGAGAAAGCAGCGGCGGATTATGACGCCCATCCTTCCCCGGCGGTCCTGACCGACGCGGCTGAGCAGGCAGCTCAGGTCGTGGAGGGGGCTCGAACGGCTCTCACAGCATTGACGCGGGATCTCCAGACAGCCCGGACAGAAGCCGAACAGGCTGATCGCACTTTGGATCAGGCTGTTCTGCGTCATGAGACGGCACAGACACGCCTTCAGGAACTGGAAGAGGCCCTGAAAAGGCTGGAGCGGGACATTGATGCTCTTCAAACAGAACTTGAAGCCACAAAAACTGCGACAGACCGGCCGGATCTTCCAGATCTTGAGCGCCGTGAAGCCGTAGCCCGTCAGCGGCATCAGGATGCCCGGCAGAAACTTGAAGCAGCGAGCAAGGCCACGAGCGACCTGCGCCAGAAAGCAGACCGCCTTTCTGCCGAACTACAAACTTTGGACCAGTCTGCCACGGCAGCCCTCGCCCGGCGCACGGCTCTTGCTCCACGTGCGGCAGAGCTTAAGGCGCTCGTCGAGAAGCTCACTAAGGACCATGAGGCGCAGGACGCTGCCATTGCAGAGCGTCCAGACCCGGGACGGCTGGAACGAAACGTACTAGAAGGCACGGCGGAACTAGAAGAAACCCGGAAGACACTTCAGGCGATCCGGGAGACTCTGTCTCACCTTGCGCTGGAAGATATGCGCCTGAACGGGAGTATCGCGGCGCTCAGAGGACGGCTATCCGACCTTGAGGGACAGATTTCGCTGGCCGTTCAATCCCATGCGGAACTGGAAGAGCGCCGGAACACGCTGGAAAACGCCTGGAACAAGGCGGCCCATAGTCCGGTTCGCCTCGAAGCCGCCCTGAAGCAGCAGGATCTGGATCTTGAGAAGGCCCAGACAGCCTATGATGAAGCCCGCGCAAAGGACGAAGCCACCGATCAGGCTGGTCAGGCTGCGCAGGAGCGTCGTCGGGAGGCTGATCTGGCTCTGTCTTCGGCCCGTGAAGCCATTGCCCGGCTGACCGAACGCGCCGAACAGGCCGTGGCAGCGCGTGAGCGTCTGTTGACGGAAAGCGACCCGCCAGAAGGGGGCGTTTATCCGTCTGATTTGTCCGAGCAGGCTGAAACGTCCACTCGCCGTAGGCTCTCCCGCCTCACCCGGGAGCGGGATGATCTGGGAGCCGTCAATTTACGCGCCGAGACGGAATATCAGGACGCAAAGCAGACTGCCGAGACCATCGCCCGCGAGCATGAAGAACTGACGGCGGCCATCAATCGGCTACGCGGCGGTATTGGAACTATCAACCGTGAAGGGCGCGAGAGGCTTCTGGCCGTCTTCACTGAAGTGGACCGGCATTTTCAGTCGTTGTTCTCACGGATGTTCGGAGGGGGGCGCGCGCATCTGGGTATGGTCGGCAGTGATGATCCACTAGAAGCCGGTCTGGAAATCTTTGCCCAGCCGCCAGGGAAAAAGCTTTCTACCCTTTCCCTCCTCTCTGGCGGTGAGCAGGCCCTGACGGCACTTTCCCTCATTTTTGCGACGTTCCGCTGTAACCCTGCGCCGATCTGCGTGCTCGATGAGGTAGACGCACCGCTGGATGATGCCAATGTGGAGCGCTTCTGCTCTCTTCTGGCCGATATGACCAAAGAAGCCGGCACGCGCTTCCTTGTCGTGACCCATCATCAGCTCACCATGGCCCATATGGACAGGCTCTATGGTGTCACAATGCAGGAACGTGGTGTAAGCCGGGTTTTGTCGGTTGATCTGGGGCACGCCGCTGCCCTGGTTGAAGGCTAACGTCTTTTTTCTTCAATCGAAAATTGACGTTAAGGCGTTGAAGCCTTTTGATAGACAAAACGCCTTGAAAGATCGAACCCATTTTCGTCGAACCACCTCTCCCCGCCCCGATCATGACGCGAATCCGTGAACACGGTATTCGTGTGGTGGGAGACGTGCATGGTGATCTGAACGCTTTCCGGCATGCGACCGCGACCGAGCGGTTCGTCATCCAGCTGGGAGATCTGGTCGATCACGGGCCAGACAGTGCCGGCGTGATGGAACTGATGCTCGATCTTCTGGACACGCATCGCGGGCTGTTCATTCTCGGCAATCATGACCGCAAGCTGGGACGCGCCCTGGAAGGTCGTCGCCTCAGGCGTGATCCTCCCCTTGAAGAAACACTCCGGCAGTTTTCCCTGCCGGAATATGAAGGGCTTCAACAGCGCACCTACGAGGCGATTGCTTCTGCTCCAACATGGCTACGGATTGGGCGGGCACTATTCGTGCATGGCGGGTTCCATACGGCCATGCTGTCCGAGGCCCCGGTTCCGGGTCTGGGCGAAATGTCCGCCCCACTCTCCCGCGCCCTTTTTGGCGAAACCACCGGCCGCATGCAGCCGGATGGATACCCTGAACGCCGCCTGACCTGGATCAACCGTATTCCCGAAGGAATGACGGTCTATGTCGGCCATGACCGCCGCTCAACTGACGGACGCCCCTGGCGCCGGATGGGGAGACTGGGCGGCACGGCTGTCTTTACGGATCTAGGTGCTGGAAAAGGCGGCCACCTTGCATGGATCGACATCAATGACTTCTGACAGCTCTTCCGCCCTCGCAGAACTTGAGCGCCTGCGCGCCAGCATCGACAATATCGACGCCGCCCTGATTCATATGCTGGCAGAGCGGTTCCGTTGCACCAAGGCTGTTGGTGAACTCAAGGCAAAATCCAGCCTTCCTGCCGCAGACCCCAACCGTGAAGCCCGGCAGATCGAACGCCTGCGCCAGCTTGCGCGGGATGCTCATCTTGACCCGGATTTCGCTGAAAAATTCCTGGCCTTCGTCATCCGCGAAGTCATTCGCCACCATGAGGCGATTGCCGCTCAGGCTAACGGCTCACACTGATGTCTGAACGCCTGCTTCTCATCCTGCGTCACGCGGAAGCAGGCCCCCATCTTCATTCCGGAGCAGGCGATATTGAACGCCCGCTTACTGCAGCAGGACAGGAACAAGCCAAGCGGATCGGACAGAAGCTTGCCCATTTAAACCTGCCTCAGCCCATGCAGGTTTTGTGCAGCCCTGCACGCCGGACGCAGGAAACAGCCCAGGGCGTTCTCTCTGCTCTGCCAAACCCGATCTTACCAAAGCTCGAAAACAGCCTCTATGGCGCAGATCTCGACACGCTGTACGGTTTCATTCATGGCGCAGCAGATGACATTCGGACATTGCTGCTGATCGGCCATAATCCCGCTATTGGGGCGCTGGCTTATGATCTTGCGGGGTCAGCCGCGCAGCACGAAGCGTTTGCATCCCTGAAAAGGGGCTATCAGCCAGCAACCCTGACCATCTTTCAGACAACGGAAGACTGGATCAATATCCGGCCTTCCACCGTTCAGGCCAGTCAGGTTCTTACGCCCTGACTGGTGACCTTCTCCTCCTTCAGGCACAGAGAAGGCTTACGCGGCACTCAGCAGCCTGAGCCTTCACATACGGTCCTGCTGCGAGAACTTCGATTTCCAGAACACCCATTTCAGTCGCTGAGCGTGCACCCAGGTCGAGATATGCGTTGCCATTCGTCCAGCGGCCACCAGATGCATCTGCATCATACCAGCCGTCGACCTGATTTTCCCTGATCTCACGCATGGCCAGTCCATCCCAAAGACGGATCATACCGACCAGAACCCCAAGCGAACGGCGATCATCCACGTAAGGACCCGTCACGTCACATGGGCGGGATGTCCGTGACACCAGACGCACAGCGTCAACCCCATCTGGAAGCGAAAACAGGACGCGCCCGTCAACATTCCGCATGGGAGCAATGCGCTGGCCAGAGCGGGTTTCAAGATGCAAATCATGAAGATTGGTCGTCTCAATGACCGGCGCAACGTTCAGACCAAGAACCTTCGAACGCCTCGCCAAGTGTGCGTGGATCGGCTCCACAACCGCGCGGTCTGTTACTAGCGGTGCCGAAGCATCGTGTTCCCAGCTTTTTGCAGCCGTTGAGAGAGCAGCAACATCTCCTGGTTGTGCGAAGCTGTTGCGATTTCCGGTATCGAGATAACTCTCGGTCATGAGACCATTGGCGACGATCACATCGTGGTTGGCTGTCTCCACATGGTAATAGTCGTAAGCCGCAATATCTGTCGCATAAGCAATGCTGCCGCCGTTTACGAGCATACGCACAGGAATGAAGACCCCATCCAGATAGAGGCAGTGCTCAGACGTCAGAAGCAGATCTGTGTGAGGAACATTTTCCGACACAGCACCGGCACGAATACGAACTGCATAGCCGGCTTCGTCAGGATGCAGACCGTTACGGACCTGTGCGGTCTTGCTGCCAACCCAGCTCACGGTCTCGGACTGCTCCACACCGTCACGCACAACAATAACGTCATCACCGGCCCGCAGATTTTCAACGACGACTTCACCCGCCGGTGTCTTGATCAAGCTTCCTCCGAGGAAACAAACTGGACCCAGTTCAGCAATGGTTGAACCGTCTGTATCCCTTATCAGGGTAACGCCATTGCTGCTGTAGTCACCCTGCATCCGGGTGGAATACACGACGTCTGCCCCAGATGTGACCTGAAGGTAGTAACCGCCACCGCTGCTGACGAAAGAGGCGCTCTCTCCCTGTGAGTAGTCCAGGCCGTTCAGATCAATCTGGCCACCGGACGACAGGATGGTTTCACTCAGAGTGCCGCCGCTTTCCAGTGTCAGTACAGCGCCCGACGAAATCACAGTCGTATCTGCAACAGCTCCAGACGCAACATAGAATGAAGCACCACTTCGGACTTCCGCATGATCGACCACGGAGCCTGAAAGAGCTGACAGCGTTGCTCCCGGGTTCAGCTGCGTGTGCGTCAGTTGCCCCCCAGAAGATACAATCTGCGCGCCGCCACTGCTGACCGCGACATAATAAGCGTGCCCACCGTTCGTGATGGTCTGCAGCCCACCGGACAAAACAGTCGCGTTATAGGACGAGCCAGCTGAATCGACTGTGAATGTTCCCCCACTGCTGACAACAAGGAAATGATCTTCACCGCTCTCAGAAACAACGCCACCAGCCACAACTGTGACGTTCTGGATGGTGCCGCCCTGTTCAACAGTCAGAGTGTTACCCTGTCCGCTGACGGTTGCGCCCGAAACGGTCTGACCTGAAGAAACTATCTAAGACATGAAAATCCTGTGTGAAGGAAAAATGAAACCGCAGGCTTTCAGAACGCCGGGCGATGAAGAGCGCGGGTTGTAGCGGAAACCCATTCAAAAACACAATATTATTAACAAATATTCTACAACGTATGATTTCATATGGTCTTTTAGGAATTTACAGCTTTTCTCGAGCCTATACGCGCCCTCGCAAGCAGTGTCTCTGGACAGGGAAAACCCCTACCCCCTAGAGTTTGGATCTTCCCGCAACTCTGTCAGGCAGGCGCTCCTTACATGCACGACCCGAAGCCCGAAACCGCTACCCTTCAAGCCGGTGCTGCCTCCATGCAGGCTCCTCTTCTGAAGGGAACAATGGGCCCGGACGTCGTGGACCTGCGAGGAGCATCCCAAAAGCTGGGGGTTTTCTCATTCGACCCGGGCCTGGTCAGCACGGCGACCTGCACCAGTGCAATTACCTTCATCGACGGCGATGAAGGAACCCTTCTGCATCGCGGTTACCCGATTGAAGACCTCGCCCTCAATGCAAGCTTCACCGAGACGGCCTACCTGCTGCTGTACGGTGAGCTTCCGACGACACCGCAGTATCAGGCTTTCCAGGCCGATATGAATACGCATCGGCTGCTGAACGAACAGATTCGGAATTTCTTTAACGGCTTCCGTCGTGACGCGCACCCGATGGCCATTCTTTGCGGTACGGTAGGAGCCCTCTCAGCATTTTATCATGATGGGCTGGATATCTCACAGGCCAAGGACCGGGATCTTTCAGCGCGGCGCCTGATTGCAAAAGTGCCCACCATCGCCGCATGGGCCTATAAATATTCCATCGGAGAACCGTTCATTTATCCGGATGAGGAGATGTCCTTCTCCGAAAACTTCCTGCACATGCTGTTCGCGCGACCGGGCAATCATTACCGCGTCAATCCGGTTCTGGCCCGGGCCATGGACCGCATTCTGCTCCTTCATGCCGATCACGAGCAGAACGCTTCGACCACAACCGTCCGTCTTGTGGGTTCAACAGGGGCCAACCCTTATGCATGCATTTCTGCTGGTATTGCAGCCCTTTGGGGACCGGCTCATGGCGGTGCCAACGAAGCAGCGCTGAACATGCTTCAGTCCATCGGCACGCGTGACGGCATCCCTGCTTTCCTTGAAAAGGTCAAAGATCGGAACTCCGGTGTGCGCCTGATGGGCTTTGGACATCGCGTTTACAAGAGCTTTGATCCTCGCGCAAAAATCCTTCAGGCGACCTGCCATGAAGTTATTTCCGAGCTCGGGCTGGAGCACGATCCGCTACTGGATCTGGCAAAAGAACTGGAGCGCGTTGCGACGGAAGATGATTATTTCGTCAGCCGGAAGCTCTATCCGAATGTGGATTTCTATTCAGGTCTGATTCTGAAAGCTCTCGGTATTCCGACGAGCATGTTCACCGTGCTGTTCGCTGTTGCGCGCACGGTTGGCTGGGTCAGCCAGTGGAAAGAAATGATTGAGGATCCTGCAGCGCGGATTACACGTCCGCGGCAGCTTTATGTTGGGGAAGCGACGCGGGAATTCGTCCCCATGAGTGAGCGGGGCTGAAAAGCCCTGCCCTACCTTACGGTCTGATCAGCAATCGCAGCCAGGGGTCTGACCCTTGGCTTTGCGAACGACGTGATGGTCAATCCATTCAGCGACGAGACGACGGGCTTCCGTAATGGAAGATTCAGGATGGTGGATACGGTACAGTGTGGTGCATGCCGCAAAAGCCTGCATATCCGGCTGTCCGACCTCACGCAGTTCCTGATAGGCCGTGACAACTGCACGTTCGCACTTCCGGCCGATCCGGCTGGTTTCAATGCTCACTTTTGGTCCTGCTTCAGAAGAGGAAAAAAACGGTCTTACTCCTTAGGGGGCCTGACCTGACTACGCAAGCATAGATTGGGTTCCTCTATAACAGCAACAAGTGCATACGAATTTGGCACTACCCTTTGCGTCTTGTGGCCGGTAAACCACAGAAAACGACGTCAGTGGAGACCAGCATGACACAACACGGAGAGAGCCCGATCGCGGGTCGCACCCAGTGGGACCGGGACGCAGCCCTGACCACCGCCCGCATCCTTCTGGAGATCAAGGCCGTCAACTTCCGCCCGGAAGAGCCTTACACACTGACGTCAGGCTGGAAGTCCCCGGTCTATATCGACTGCCTCAAAATCATCTTCTTCCCCCGCGCCCGGACCAAGATCATGGAACTGGCCGTCGAGAAGATCGGCCGCCACATTGGCTATGAAAGCATTGATGCGGTTGTCGGTGGCGAGACGGCAGGTATTCCGTTCGCTGCGTGGATCGCAGACCGCATGATGACGCCGATGGCGTATGTCCGCAAAAAGCCGAAGGGCTTTGGCCGCAATGCGCAAATCGAAGGTGATGTGCCCGATGGCATGCGCACACTGCTGGTCGAAGACCTGACAACGGATGGCGCGTCCAAGATCCGATTCGCCAACGCTCTGCGCGATGCCGGCGCCATCGTGAACCACACCTTCGTCGTGTTCTTCTACGGTGTCTTCCCCGGCGCCCACAAAACACTGGCAGACATGGACATCTCCCTGCACGCCCTGTGCACTTGGTGGGACGTTCTCGAAGCGTGTGCAGGCGGAGATTATTTCTCCGAAAAGGACAGTGCCGAGGTTCGTCGCTTCCTTGAAGATCCCTGTGGCTGGTCCCGCAAGCATGGCGGTGTTGGCAGCGCCGAAGAAGCGCTGGCGCTCAAGGCCAAAGCAGAAGGCTGACGCCCGTGGGCTCTCCTGCCCTTTCGTCCCGATGCCTTGTTTTTGACTCGGGCATCGGGGGGATGGGTGTCGTTCAGGCTCTGCGCAACATCCTCCCCGCACTCACGATCGATTATCTGGCTGATACCGCGCTGTTTCCATATGGGGAGCAGCCGGATGACCTCCTGACCGGCCGTATCGTCAGTCTGCTCGAAGCAGCCTGCCACGACTTTCGGCCAGACGTTTTGGTGATTGCCTGCAATACGGCAAGCACTATTGCGCTGCCGGCGCTCCGGGAACGTCTCTCCATCCCCGTTGTCGGATGCGTCCCCCCTATCCGCTGGGCTGGGCGCGTTTCCACAACCCGTACCGTCGGTCTGCTTTCCACGTCAGCAACGGCCCGGCGACCTTATGTTCTGGAACTGCATCGGCAATTTGCGCCCGATTGCCGCCTGATTACCCACGGTGCACGCGGACTGGCTGATCTGGCCGAACGCGCCTTTCTGGGCGATGACATTCCGGATACAGACGTTGAACGCGAACTGACCTGCCTGTTCGAACAGCCTTACGGCGAGGCCATCGATACAGTCGGGCTTGGCTGCACGCATTACACGTTCCTGATGCCAGCATTTCAACGCCTTGCGCGCGCCCACCTGAACTGGCTTGACCCGGCGCCAGCCGTCGCCCGGCAGGTTCGGACTGTGCTTGAAACACTCGCAACACTCGCACCAGACAAAGCTGCAGCACCGCCCCGGCTTTTCATGACAAGCGCACCATTCAACGCGCCGCGTCTGGAAGCAGCCGTAAGCCGTTTAGGTTTTTCGGAGTGGTCTCTTTTCAGCCCGCTTGCAGTAACGGCCTGAGAACAAACTCTGCGCCAGCCTTGAGGGACTGACGCAGAACAGAACTTTTTAGCGCGCCCGGTTCACCGTGAACTGAACGGTCTCGATCAGAAGGCGACGCAACTCGCTATCCGGGAAAATGGACAGAGCTTCGACAGCTGCGTCCGCGTAAACCTGCGCGCGGGCGATTGTCGTATTGATCGCACCCGTTTTTGCAATCAGGTTCAGAGCATGAGGCAGATCTTCCTCAGTCTGCTCACCGTCCCCAATGACGCGTTCCCAGAAAAGCCGATCTTCCGGGGAGCCAGCCTCATAGGCGGCCAGCACCGGCAGGGTGATCTTACCCTCCCGCATATCATCGCCAACGGTTTTGCCCAGAACCTGCTGGTCTGCGGCATAATCGAGAGCATCATCAACAAGCTGGAACGCCATACCCAGATTGGTGCCAAACTGCTCCAGCGCTTCCTCTTCGGCATCCGGACGCTCGGCCACGACAGCACCGACACGGCAGGCAGCCGCGAATAGCGCGGCCGTCTTGCCGTGAATGACTTCAAGATACCGCTCAACAGGTGTCGTGAGGTCGTTTTGCACGACCATCTGAAGGACTTCCCCTTCGGCAATTGTCGCAGATGCATCCGAAAGGATCGCCATGACCTTCAGGGAGCCATCTGCCGTCATAAGCTGGAACGAGCGGGCAAACAGGAAGTCGCCTACCAGCACGGACGCCTTGTTGCCGAACACGGCATTGGCGGAGGCCAATCCGCGACGCAACGTGCTCTCATCCACGACGTCATCATGCAAAAGGGTCGCGGTGTGAATGAACTCGACGCAGGCTGCGAGCCCGACATGACGCTGATGATCCGGGCCCGGCTGATACCCGCACAGCCGTGCGGAGGCCAGCGTCAACAGCGGACGAAGGCGCTTGCCTCCAGCCGCGACAAGATGGGCGCCAAGCTGTGGGATCAGGGGAACCGGGCTCTCCATCCGGGCGATGATCGCACGGTTACAGGCCAGCATGTCCTCTTCAAGATAAGCAGAGAGTGCCGATAATGCGCTCTCGCCCCCTGCACCCTGAACCACAGCTTTATCAACGGTCACGGCGGCATCCGGTGCGGCAGAATCCAAGGGTCTTTACTCCAGTTCCTGCATAATGCCCCGGGACTGCCCAGGACCATGCAGGCACGATATGATATGGCGTGTTCCCGTTCGTTCTTCCTGACCGGAAAAGCGACCGGGCCTTATTAACGCCGGACGACAGGTTGGAATGACCATATGAGCGGCAGCAGGAAGGCGGTCAACCCATTGCAGCCCTCTAAGCCCCCTCAGAAGAGCACTTCCTCCCTTTCTGAAAAAGAAAGAGAGGGCACATTGCTGAATGGACGACTCCGCTACACACAGTTCCGGCAGGGATATCGTACGGGGCTGGAGCCGGTGCTGATGGCCGCAGCCATTCCCGCCAGAGGAGGTGAGACCATTCTGGAAGCCGGATGCGGTGCCGGAGCCGGATTGCTATGTCTCGCAGCCCGTGTGCCGGGTGTCAGCGGGATTGGTCTTGAGGCAGATGCCGACACCGCAGAACTTGCCGCTCACAATTTCCTGAACAACCCGTTTCCAGACTCGCGAACCCGTCTTTCCATCGTTCAGGCCATCCTGCCGACCATTCCCTCATCCCTGCGTGCCAAAGCGCCCACAGCTAATGGGCGCTTCCATCATGTGATGGCCAACCCTCCCTGGCACAGTGTGCATGGCACCCCTTCCCCGGATGACAGACGACGTCTGGCACTCAGCGCGGAAAACAATGACCCACAGGCCTGGATCCGCGCTTTGACCCGATGGGTCCTGCCGGGTGGTACACTGACCTTCATCATATCCGCAGCAATCGCGGACAGAGGCTGTCAGACACTTCTGGAAAACGGGTGCGGATCACTTCAGCTCTATCCCTTCTGGCCCAAATCGGGTCGGGAAGCGAAACTGGTTCTGATCCAGGCCATTCATGGCGGCAAAGGAATTTTCCGCCTGCGGCCGGGACTGGTCCTGCATGAAGAAGATGGCCGCTTTACCGATGCGGCCGAACGGGTTCTGCGACTGGGAGAGGCGCTCCCCGGCAGCTAACCTCTCCCGACATGCAGATTATTCGAAGACGTTGCCTTCGAACGCTTCTTCCCAGGTGCCGGACGTAGAGGCCCGGGAATATTCCGTGGAGCGGTTTTCGAAGAAGTTGGCATGCTCGACAGCATTCAGCATGTCGTCGATCCAAGGCAGTGGATTTTCTTCCTCGCCGTAAACAGGATCAAGGCCAAGCTGCGTCAGACGACGATCTGCGATGAAGCGAATGTAACGCTTGACGTCATCTGAAGACATTCCTTCAACCGGCCCCATCTCGAACGCCAGATCAATGAATGCGTCTTCATGCTCAACGGTCGTGCGGCAGATTTCCTTCAGTTCTTCACGGAAATCTTCCGTCCACAGTTCCGGATTTTCCCGGATGAACGTGCGGAACAAACGGATCATGGACAGGCAGTGCAGCGTCTCGTCACGCACCGACCAGGACACGATCTGCCCCATGCCCTTGAGCTTGTTGAAGCGCGGGAAGTTCAGCAGGATCGCGAACGACGCGAAAAGCTGAAGCCCTTCCATGAAGGCACCGAATGCCGCCATGGTCTTCGCGATTTCACGCTTGTTGTCGATGTTGAACGACTGCATGAAATCGTATTTGTCCTTCATCTCCTTGTACTTCAAGAAGGCCGAATACTCTGTTTCAGGCATCCCGATGGTGTCGAGCAGATGGGAATAGGCCGCGATGTGGATCGTCTCGATGTTCGAAAACGAGGACAGCATCATCAGCACTTCAGTCGGTTTGAAGACCTGGCTGTAATATTTCATGTACGCGGAATTCACTTCCACGTCGGCCTGCGTGAAGAAGCGGAAAATCTGCGTCACAAGGTGCTGTTCGGCTTCCGTCAGCGTGCGGTGCCAGTCCTTCACGTCGTCAGCCAGAGGCACTTCTTCCGGAAGCCAGTGAACGCGCTGCTGGGTTAGCCAGGCATCATAGGCCCAAGGATAGCGAAACGGTTTGTAAACCGGGTTCGCGGTCATCAGGTCATAGTGCTCGGGTGCTGGAGTTTCTCCAGCAGTCGGGGTTGGGTTGCTCATGACCTTACTTTCCTCAAAGACACGTTTTCCCCGTGACTGCCCCTCTCGATTTCAGAGAAGCTGGACACATTAGAAATCCGTGTTTTTCAATACCTTAGACAGTCTGAAGACCACTGTTTATGGGTGCAAATTTGCTCAACCCGGGTCATCCAGAATCATTCTGGGACAGATCATAACGTCCGACACCGCATCAGTCGACAATCCATTCTCTTGTGAGACGAAAACACGGAGGTTATGCAAACAGCACAATCCTCCCGGCGGAGACTTCATGCCCCAGCAAACGCGTCGCTTCTGGCCGCGCTCCCACCTTCTCGCACTCATCCTACTGCCCATCTGCATTTATCTGCCGGAATGGTTCGGGTTCGTCTCAAGCGACCCGATGATGACAACATCCCTGATGGTGCAGAACTCCGCTGCCGCGACAAAAGGGATCATACCGGGCAATCCGGGCTGGATTGACGGCTGCGCGGGCGTTTTCGTTGAAGCTCTCGGACGGCTTGTCGCGCGGGACTGGGTGCATGGCATCATTCCGTGGTGGAACCCTTACAGCGGCGTCGGCATGCCTCTGGCCGGAGAATACCAGCCTGCCGCATTTTTCCTCCCCTTCGTGCTGTTTCTGGGCTTTTCCAATGGCCTCCTGATGATGAAGTGTGCGCTTCAGATCATCGCCGGACTTTCAACCTATGCCCTCCTGAAACAACTCCGCCTCGATCCACGCGCGGCTTTGATCGGCGCCCTTCTTTACGCGTTCAATGGAACTTATGCCTGGGCGTCTGATGGCCCCTCCGAACCCCTCGCTTTCCTCACACTTGCACTGTACGGCGTGGAGCGCGCTCGCACCGGGAACTGGAGTTGGCTGGCACTGGGGCTGGCCTATCTCCTTCTGGCCGGTTTTCCGGAAACAGCCTTCCTGCTGGGGCTGATCGCTCTGGGACTGGCAGGTCTTCGCTTTTTCCAGACGAACTCAGGCAAATCCCGCTTTGCTCTTCACATTCTTCTCGGAGGCCTCACGGCCGGCCTGATCGCAGCCCCACAGCTTCTGGCTTTTTTGACATTTCTGCCCCATGCCGACGTCGGATTTCATGTTGGCATCAATAATGACACCCTGCCGCATCAGGCATGGGCGATGCTGCTGTTCCCCTATATCAACGGCCCCATATTTTATGGCCCAGAACTGGGCGCCTGGTATGCGCTGGGAGGCTACTGCGGGCTTGTTCTTCCGTTCCTGGCCTTGTGCGCGATTGGCGGCAAGAAAGAGCGCGGACTGCGCTTCCTTCTGCTGGGTATCATCATCGCAGTGGTCGGAAAACAGGCTGGGATTCCTGTCCTTACCCAATTTGTCGATCTGATTCCGGGAGCAGGCCATACGGTTTTTTACCGCTTGTGCGAACCCATGGTGGAAAGCTGCCTGATCCTTCTGGCCGCTTTCACGCTCGACGACATGTTTCGTGGCATATGGCGGCGCAAGGCGGTTTTGCTGTCGGCTGTTACAATAATTGCCGTGGGTGTAGTGGCATATCTGTTGGATCGACCAGCCTTGGAGCAGCTTCGCACGTTCTCCGACGGGCCAGTGTCCTCACAGTGCTACGCAACCGGCTCACTGATTTTCGGGCTTTTCTGTTTGGCTGGCGCTTCAGGGCTTTGCTGGTACGGAAAACATCCAAGAACTCTTGGAGCACTTGTCCTGAGTGAGAGCTTGATCCTCTTCGGCTTTCCTCTCTTGAGCGTCTATCCAGAGCCCCCTCGTCCCGACCAGAATCTCATCGCGGCTCTTCGCGAAGAAACCGGGTTACAACGCTTCGTCACCATTGGCCCGGTCGAGCCAAATTATGGCGCCTATCTTGGTATCGCATCCATCAACCACAATGCCATTCCAACGCCCAAGGCCTGGATTCAGCGCCTGAGGCATGATTTTGGCTCGAAGGTGGATTCCGTAACCTTCAACGGGTCCTATCCGTTCACCGAAAGCGGGGATGCCTTCCTGGATACATCCCTGGCGCGTCGGCCAGAGCTGTTTACTACATTAGGCGTCTCAGCCCTTCTGGTTCCACCGGGGCATGGTCTGCCCAGTATTGCGCCCTATTCTCTGAAAGATCGTCAGTCAGGCGGCCTTCCTCTGACCCCCGACGCTTCAGAAATCAAAGTCGATATCTCGTCCTGGGATAAACCCTCCAGCCGACTGACAATGCTTCAGTTGGGGACTTACGGCGGTCATTCAGATGGCCTTCTTGTCCTGTCCATCTGTTCCGACTCTCAATGTGCAACGGGTCAAACCCCGTTGAAACAGGCAAAAGACAATGGACTGACGGCCATTGAGCTGGACGGAATTATTCCGTCCGACGCTCAGACCATGACTTTGACCCTCAAAGACGCCACCACGGGCGTCATGATCTGGTCTACCGTGAAGGATCAGCTCACCTGGCCCCGCATTCGTTTCGAAACGGATGCTGTGCGCGAAACCATGATTCCCGTTCTGCAAACACCAACCGGCGATCTGATCCGGCTGAAAAACCCAGCGCCCTATTTTGAGACTGAAGCAACCTGCACCCTAACCCCCAAAGACCGCGAGATGCTGTCTGCAACCTGCCCGGAACCTACGCACCTTATCCGCCGGGAAGTCATGCTACCGGGCTGGAAAGCCGAGGTAAACGGAACCTCAGTCCTCCCCGAAATGTGGGATGGATTGTTTGAGCGCATCCCACTCCCCGCCGGGACCAGCCAGATCCACTTCCATTTTGCCCCTCCCGGAGCACCCTTGGCGTGGATCGCCGTAGCACTTGGGCTAATCCTGCTCGGGTTGGGCTTCCGCCGAACCAAGAAAGACGGGCCGCTTTGACGGCATAAAAAAAGCCCGGCTCCCCAATTGAGGAGCCGAGCTTTTCAAACCGGTATTACCGAGTTGCCTTACTGGCAGGCGAGGCACTCTTCATAATCGCCACTGCTCATTTTACCGCGCGGGGCGGTTTGCGCCGTGGCTTCGTACTTCTCGTCTTCCAGAATGTCGCTCTTCACGGCCAGCGTAGAGACCGCATCGGCACGCTGCACCGACAGGGAGCGGCAGTAATACAGAGACTTCAGACCCTTCTTCCACGCCTGGAAGTGGATCTGATGCAGGTCGCGCTTATGCACATCCGCCGGCAGAAAAAGATTGACCGACTGCGCCTGACAGATGAACGGCGCACGGTCTGCAGCATGTTCAACCACCCAACGCTGATCCAGTTCGAAGGCCGTCTTGAAGACGTCTTTCTCGTCCTGCGTCAGGAAGTCCAGATGCTGGACAGAACCTTTGCTCAGAGTGATGTCAGACCAGACCTTGTCCGTGTTCTGACCGCGCTCTTCAAGGATCTTGGTCAGATGACGGTTACGAACCGAGAACGAGCCGGACAGCGTCTTCTGAAGGAAGACGTTGGCGCTGATGGGCTCGATGCCCGGGCTGGCATTACCGGTGATGATGGAAATGGAGGCCGTCGGAGCAATCGCCAGCTTGTGCGAGAAGCGCTCCATGAAGCCGTATTCCTCGGCATCCGGGCACGGACCACGCAGTTCCGCCAGCTTCTTTGACGCCGCATCGGCCTGGGCACGGATATGCTGGAAGATCTTCTTGTTCCAGACCTTCGCCATCACGCTCTCGAACGGGATCATCCGGGCCTGAAGGAAGGAATGGTATCCCATCACGCCCAGGCCGACAGACCGCTCACGGGCAGCAGCATACTTGGCACGCGCCATATCATCCGGCGCACGGTCGATAAAGTCCTGCAGGACGTTGTCGAGGAACAGCATGACGTCCTCGATGAACTGCGGATCATCTTTCCACTCGTCCCAGGTTTCCAGGTTCAGGGAAGACAGGCAGCAGACAGCCGTGCGGTTCTTGCCGTGATGGTCGATACCGGTCGGCAGCGTGATTTCTGCGCAGAGATTGGATGTCTTGACCTCAAGTCCGGCCAGCTTGTGATGCTCCGGACGGGCGCGATTCACATGGTCCGAATAAATGACGTACGGTTCGCCCTGCTCCATCCGGGCCGTCAGGATACGGATCCAGAGCGCGCGGGCCGAGACCTTGCGGATAATGCTGTGATCCTTCGGGGAGAGCAGAGCCCATTCCTCGTCAGCCTCGACGGCCCGC
>Ga0157363_1001669_pt1 | contig 18800 bp, 8 predicted proteins | sample AttsexASBM1_FD_111477 | JGI IMG/M metagenome (GOLD analysis project Ga0157363, IMG submission 111477) | Fungus gardens microbial communities from leaf cutter ant in Ribeirão Preto, State of São Paulo, Brazil - Atta sexdens ASBM1 | ecosystem: Host-associated > Fungi > Mycelium > Unclassified ... | reverse complement strand
TGGGGTTATGTTGATAGATGCCCAAGTTTATTGTATGACGTCTATGATCTATTTATTTCGACCACCACTTACCGCTAAAGCCATCTATAGGAAAACGGCGGAAGCAAAGTTGTACACCTAATATATATGTATATATATGGGCTGAAAAGTCCCGAAATTTTTCAATACGTAGCGCCACTAGAAAATGAACATGATTCATTCGAGAGGTTCATCTGTCACTAGTTTATGTATGAAGTTTCATGACATTTCGTTCATTCGTTTACAAACTACAATCGTTTAAGTGACGCTACTTTCGCCTTCGTTCTGTATCATCGATAACGCACCGTCACACACGTCCTTGAAAGCAATGGCCAAATTAGATCAATTACGATTCGAATTGGTTGCTCACCGTATTCTCCAGACTTGGCCCTCAGCGACTATTATCTGTTCCCAAACCTCAAGCGGTGGCTCCAGAGAAAGAAATTCACATCGAATGAGTCATCGCGGAAACCGAGGCATATTTCGAAGGCTTGGACGTTTCGTACTACAGAAAGGGGGGGCATCGAAATGTTGGAAAATCGCTATACCAAGTGTATTGCCCTCGAAGGCAACTATGTTGAGGAATAAATATAACTTTGCCCAAAAAACGCTTATTTTCATTAAAAATCCCGGGACTTTTCAGCCCATGTAGTATGTGTGTGTGTACATACAAACGGAAAGACCAGTATCTTCCAATCTCTATTTATCCTTGTTTGAAACCTTGTTTGCTGTGCGCTTGCATGTGATTTATATGATTTATGTGAGCTTTGAAAGTGCATATGTATGTTCTAAGGCGAGAGCATAACACTCGTAACACTACATATATACAATAATCGACGCATGCGGCGACATTCAGGACAGACAGATGTTGAGTCATCGATAATCATGGCCCTTCCAGTATGTATGTTATAAGTATTCCAATCAGGTAAAGCACTTAAAAGAATAATAAGAATATTGAAAGAATATGAATTTTATGTAATTTAAGAATGAAATATCATATAGAGATAAAATTTAAATGCCAGTTTGAAACTTTATTTTTCCTCTTTAAATTGCATTTTTAGAAATGTCTCTACAATTTCTTTTCACCAAAATTAAATTTTTGTGAAATGCAAAGAATCACATAAGTTATCAACCGCATAAGTCCCAAATTTATAAACGATAATGTATATATCATAGACTAAGAATAAACTATAAATATAGTATAAAGAATAAAATCAGCTTATTCGTTTTTAAGTAAACATTACAAGCATAATAACAAATTTAATTACATCCAAGTCATAGTTGTTTATATAATATCAACAACAAAAGAGAACACAATCAAGAATCTCTTCGATTTAAATGAGCTTTTAAAATGTTGTTCTATGGATAAAAATATGAGATATATTTTTTTATACGTGCTGAATCGCACATTAAAGGAGTGATCTTCTCTTTAAATCTTCTCTTTAAAAAAATCGATTTTTTCCTTTTAGATTGAATGTCGTCGATAGAAAAAACTTTCAGAATGAAAATTAAAGAACATTAAGAGTACTTTAGAACTATAATAAAAAAATATTTTCTTTTAAATTATTTATTTATAATAAGAATTATTTATTTACAAAGAAAAAAATTATAAAACTTATGCATTTCGCAGGTTTTCTCCATGTCCAGATCCATTCTTGGAATGCCAACGTTTCGTGAACCTTGCAATCCACTTCATCACAGGAGCAGGCTTGATACTGAGCTGTTCCTCCGTTTTTTTTTACTGCTGTTTGTTGGAGTGGTGGGAGAGGAAAGAAGAGAATTGTGGGAGGGGAAGAGGTGGGGGAAATTGGTCAGTCTTTTATAATCGGGAGAATGATCTTCCATATTTTATTTATATTATTTGACATTACCTCTATTTAGATTGCTAGGGTGTTTTTGTATCTCTATGGCTCCTCTATACTGTATTTCTATGGCTTCTCTTTTTTGGAAAGTATGATGTAATAATGTTGTATTATGGTTTTGTCAAATTAATAACATTTGATGTCCTGTTCTGATAATGGCGATTGCCAGCGTGTTTTAGCCTGACATCATGTTGGTGTTCTTTTATCCGTAAATTACTATTCTCCTAGTTTTTCCAATGTATACTTGCCACAGAAACAAAGTATATTCCTACGGAGCTGAGTAGAAGTCTTTGATCTTTAGGATTTCTTAAGATTTATCCTATCTTTTTGGGTGATCCTATCTTTTGAGGTTGGTAGTTCAGATATTGTGTTTATTTAATGTCTTGCCAATTCGATCTGTTTCTTTGATATATAAGACGACAAAAAAAACATAATCAAAATAATCAACAAACGTGCAAACAAGATAACGGTCTCAGACACACAACCAGACGAAAAAATTCTATCCGTTTTCTCATATTTCCAAGAAAGTACCATATAGAAAAACATTCTAATAATCTAAATAGAAATAATGGACAACATAAATAAAATATGGAAAACCATTCTCCCGGTTATTGAAGACCGAACAATTTCCCCCATCTCCCCTCCCACCCACAATTCTCTTCTCCCCCCTTCCCATCATTATTCCAACAAGCAGCGTAATATAAAAGGAACGGCCTAGAGGAACAGCTCAGTATCAGACTACTCCTTGCCCTGATGAATTGTAAGATTCACGAAACGTTTCAAGAATGAATCTGGATATGGAGAAAATCCGCGAAACGCATAATCTTCATATAGAAAGCATCCGTGGAAAGCCTTAAGAATATTAAAAAAAAAAAATTTTTTATTGTAGTTCTAAAGTCTTAATGCCATTCAATTTTCGTTCTGAAAATTTTTTTCTATCTCTTACAGTTTCAACGATATTCAATTCTGAAAGAAAAAAATCGACTTTTTTCAAAGTAGAATTTCATCTCCTTAGGAGTTAGACTGGTGTAAAATTTTTTAAAAATCGAAAAAATTTTTTTGCTTTAAAAAGTAGTTAAAACCTGTAGAATATAAAACAAAAGGTTTTAAGTATAAATTCAAGTTAATTTCTTCGAGTTTTTTCTGAGTTACAAAGCCTACAAAATTTCCCTGTATGACATAAAGATTATGTTATAGAACTTTAAATGCATTTTTCTTAAAACCTTGTGTTTTAAAACGTCGAAGATATATTCGAAGATATATTTGAAGATATATTTCTCAAGATATATTCGACTTTAATGTTGATTTTTTTATTATCCTTATAATATTCTGTAAGCATTAACCGAGGGTTTTTACAATATCATTATTATTTTACAAGATATTAATAAATTAAGTAAAAATATTTGTACCAAAAGTCAAACTAAAAGTTAAAACAGTTTTTTTTCAATAAAATAACTTATTAGGCTTCAAAGAATAAATCAAATAATCAAATATCCAATGAGAACTGAACACTGAATACACATGATAAATTTATTCCATAAATTTATTTCATGACTATCAAAGTATAAAAATAAACGTTTCAATTCTACTTCGAATTCTTCTCAATATTATTGATTAAAATTAAATTAACTTAGAGATCTTAAGTCATACAAGCATATTAAATGATGCAAACATGTATGTATCTTATGTTGCAGATGTAATAAGATTTTGTTATCCTAGCATATTTTCATTATAATAGACAAATTAATTGTGACAAAATATTAAATATCGCAGTAGACAAACATATGTAATAACTAATAGCTTTTTACGAAAAAAAAATATTGGACTTACATATTAAATAGCATAGATCATTATAATCCTTGAATTTACCTTGTTATCAATATAATTACCAGATTAGCTATGACAAATTATTAAATATCAATTGAACAGATATATATAATAGATAATTAAATAATAAAAAATGACTAATAAATTAAACTTACGTGATATAAGCGCAAAACTAGATCATTCTAAATCGTAAATAAAAATTATCAATTCTGTTGTTCGCATATAACCGAACGTAAACAAGACCAAGCAATATAATGTTGACAACGTTAATAAGGAGAGAAAAGCATCACATCTTTATAAATAAGTTGTTATAAATAGCATCTAAGAATCATTTTTGATATTTAAACCGTTAGTTTGTTTCTTTATATAAATTATTTCTAACGTTAACCTCTTTTGTAAAAATTGTTTTTCATCTAAAATGTCTATATTTTCCCAGTCAAATTCAAGTCTCATGTAAAAAGTCAAGTCTATGTACCGTGACGACTTAATGCTGTGTTGTGTTCCAATTAATGTGGTTTCTACATTTTTGAATACGTTTAAAATTCTACTCGTCCCACATATGATGTATCACAATCATTGCAATTAATTCTATATACCACATTTGCATGCAATAAAGTAGGTAGTTCGTTCTTTTTTGTACACGAATGAATTTCTTTAATTTATCCCTTTATGTGCCATGCTTATATAAGGAATTTTTAAATTATTTACATATAAGGAATGATTGTATTTGATTTTTTCAGTAATATAAGATACATAAGGCACATAAAAAGATCTTCAACTTTCGGTTTCATCAGCATTTTTGTTCTTATTGTTATCAACTTTTTCATTCAGCAATTTGAACTTTTTATGTAGTCTTTTGTTCATGATAGTAAAAATTAAATGTAATGGATAACCATTTTTTTAGCAAAATCCTGATAATTTTATCCAAATTTATTTGATGAAACTTCGGGTGGGAAAGGAGCAATACTCTATCAATTAATTCCAAAATAATGCTTTCCTTATATACTAACTGATGTCTCGAATAAAAATTCAAATATCGATCTATAGATGTAGATTTCTGATATCAATCATATGTTATTATATTATCCTTATATTTAATAAGCGTGACATCCAAAAAATTAAGAGAGTCTCCCCCCATTTCTAAGATAAATTTAGTGAATGATAATTATTGAAAATATTTAACAATTCTTCAATGTTCGTTTGATATAATAGCTAATGTAATATCTAAAATAAAAAACAGGAGGCACGATAACATTGCAAGAGAACGCGTTTCTAAGTTACACATAACTACGTCAGCTGTTATGAAGGATAGTGATGAGAAATCTATTGATACCCCAAATGTCTGTTTGTAAAATTTTTCGTTAAAAGTGAAAAACGTGGAATTAAGTACTAATTAAGTACTAATTTAAAGCAATAATATATTCATTTAAGGAAATGTTGATAATATCCCGCATCATATTTCATCTTTTCTTCACATCTTCTATTATCAAATCAACCGAAACATTTATAAACAGTGACTACGTCCAAAGATAGAAGAACTTCATCATTAGAGATGTTGATTTGACTAATACGAGGGCAAGTTAATAAGTTCTTTGAAAATCTATCAGAGGGCATTCGCAGTGTCATATCACTACTTTTTGACAGCATGTTCTCTCAGCTGATTACTGTCAAATTTTGAACGGAATTCGCATTGCGTGGTTTGATTTCTGTAGACAATTAAAGCGAACAATTTTTGTATTTTTTGCAAAATGGAAAAAAACGAGTTTCGTACAATGAATCAAACATCTACATATGAAAGATTTAACGCCGAAAAAAATCAAAGCCGAGTTGGATAATGTTCATATCTGCACCAGGGTTTGCGACTGTATACAATTGGGTGAATTTAAACGTGGTCATCCACATGTGAACATCTCGTTCGGAACGTCCAATTGAAGCTGCTATGCCAAAAATCATCGATAAAGTTCACGATGTTATTGTTTTGACTGATCGACGAGTGAAAGTGCGCGAGCTTGTTGAGACCACAGACATATCCCATGGCACAGATTTCAATTTTGCACGCACAATTGAGTATGAAAAAGCTATCGGCAAAATGGGTACCACGTTTGTTCACTGTGGACCATAAGCGCGACCGTGTGACAATTTCAAAACAATGTTTGGAGATGTTTCAACGTAATCCAGATAAATTTCTGCGTCGATTCATTACTGTGGACGAAACATCCATTACTTCACACTGAGACGAAGGAACAATCAAAATAATGAACCGGGTGAACCAGCTCCGAAGAAGACTAAGTTATATAATGGGCTATTGATGATATTATAATGCGTAATGAATTTCTTATTTTATATATATTTGGGCATCCATACGCTCTAGGTAAAATGGGATTTAACGAAATTAATTTTTTATATTCGGATTCATTAATAAATTCGTGTTTTGCTTCTATCTCATTAACATCTTTTTCATCTCTGAGATCATATTATTGACTGAGTTATGCTTAATCCTCGTATATATGAGAACTGTTTGATAAGTACCCGTGTTTGACGACTGAGGGCGCCTCTGACTAAAAGTCTGTATACCGTCGTGTAACGCCATTTTTTGAACGAGGCAAGTAAAAATTTTAGACAGCTGTACCGATTAGTTTAGTTTTTATAACAATTGAAAGTTGACGAATTTGTGCTTGTTTGCAATCATGGAGAAAGAGCAATATCGATCTGTGATTCGATTTCTTTTCCTGTTTTTGGACGGGAAGACGTGTGAAGAAATCAAAGAAAAGTTGCATGCCGTATATAAGGACAACGCACCTTCGATGACTATCATAAGATATTGGTAACGAATTTAAGCGTGGCCGAACATCCATTTTTGATGAAGAGCGTCCAAGTCATCCGATTGAGGTAACTACGGAGGATATAGTCAACAAAATCCATGATTAACAGACCGCCGGGTGAAGATCAGAGAGATTGCTAACATTGTAAAGATCTCAACTGAATGCATACAAAATGTTCTACACGAAACATTGGGCATGAAAAAGCTATCGGCGAGATGGGTGCCGCGTTTGCTCACAGTAGAACAAAAACGGAATCGCATGACAACTTCAAAGCACTGTGGACATGTTTAAGCGCAATCCGAAAAAGTTTCTGCAGTGTTTCGTCACTGTTGACGAAACATGGATCCACCGTTACACATTAGAAATGAAAGAACAATCTAAACAGTGGACTAAATCCGGCGAATTTGCTTCAAAGAAGGCAAAAACGGTTCCATCGGCCGGAAAAATCATGGCCACCGTTTTTTGGGATTCGCGAGGCATCATTTTCACTGACTATTTGGAGAAGGGAAGGATAATCACGGGACAGTACTATGCTGATTTATTGGACCGATTCGACGCTGAATTGAAGAAAAAAACAGCCTCATTTAGCGAAAAAAAAAAGTCTTTCATCATGATAACGCACCAGCTCATTCCGCAATTGCCATGGCAAAACTGGTCGAATTACGCTACGAATTGTTGTCTCATCCACCCTATTCTCCAGATTTGGCCTCCTGCAATTTCTATTTATTTTCAAACATGAAAAAATGGCTTGACGGAAAGCTTTGCATCAAATGAGGAAGTCATCGCCGAAACAGAGGCCTATTTTAAGGAGTTCGACCAATCATATTTTTTAAACGGTATAAAAATGTTGGAATATCGCTGGGCTAAATGTATCGAGCTGAAAGGAGATTATGTAGAGAAATAAAAAAAAAAATTTTTTTTTAAGTGTTTTCTTCCCTAACACGGGTATTTATTAAACAGCCCTCGTATGTCAGTATCTGAGAGCAATAATTCCATATTATCGGTATAATCCGTTCTATTCATGGCTACCACCGTATTGTCCTTATTCGCATGAATGAAAAACAATTGTATATTATCCTTTATGAATATTTTAGTTACCGATAGATAAGAAAGTAATATCTTTTCTACATTAGATGTATAACTATTAGGATTTTGAAAGTTTTTTTAACAATGATACTAGATTCCCTTTCCTTACTGACGTTGTCAACATTATATATTGCTTAGTCTCATTTGCGTCATATATAAACAGAATTGATAATTTTTATGAACGATCTAGAGCTTTATGCTTGTATCATGTAAGTTTAATTTATTAGTCATTTTTTATCATTTAATTATTTATTACATATGTCTATTCAATATGTTTGGTGTTTAATAATTTGTCATAGTTAATTTGATAATTATATTGATAACAAGGCAAATTCAAGGATTGTAATGATCTATGCGATTTAATATGTATGTCCAATATTTTTTCTTTTTTTTTTCATAAAAAGCTATTAGTTATTACATAGAGGATTCTTTGTAAGTTGGATATCTTTGTAGGTTAGACATCCCTTGACATTTCGAATATTTGCAGTGGAAACACCAAAACTGTCATCGTCTCTAAAATACTAAACTTTACTTTTTATGTGATTTTGGAACGAAAAGACGCGCCACAGATTTCTGTGCCAAACAAATTGTGAAAAAAACATCGAAAAAGAAGTGAAAATTAAGATTCCATTTTTTACTAAGATTATAAATTGAATAATTTTCATCGAAAATTTAAAGTGAATATATGTACTGTGCTCCATTTTTTATGTATTTTCATAATGTAAAGAGAACCAAAAACAAATCATGAATTGAATTTTTTTTTCAATGCACTTCTAAACATCAACAATTTTGTAGATTGGACACTTTTTTTCTTTGTAAGTTGGACACCCATTTTTTTTCATTTTTCACGATACGTCGCAATTGTTTATGATTTTTTGATGTTCGGAATTCTTATTAAGTGAAATAAAAAGTGTTTTTATTGCATTTTAATGAAATTTTCGGTGATTTTTTTCCAAATTGACTTCAAAGTTAGGGTTAGGTTAGATTAGGTGATGATTTGCTAAAAAAAATGCCTGACAAACTCACCAAAAATAACTCCATAAAGTGCCATACATGCAATATAATCGTTCACGCAAAATGTGCCGATATACGTTATAGCGTTTACACATGCCCAAATTGCGATTCCAATATGGACTAATATTAATATGATGTCATTTCATTAAAATTTTCATTCCAATTTTTATTAATTTTTCCTCTTCAAAGCCTATTTTCAAATTTTCATTTTTTTATGTTCAAATCTGAGACCAATTAATAAATTGAAGAAATTTCATAAATTTTGTAAACATTGTTTTTACTTGAGTTTTTGTGCATTTTTAGTGTTTTTTGGGGGGGGGGTGTCCAACCTACATTAAAAAATTTGAAAAGGTCGTTTTTGAGCCTTTTTTTGAATTGGCTATAAAAAAAAATCCACTAAATCCAATGATTTTTTTTGTCTACAATAGTAGCTATTAACCTCAGCTTTCAGACAGTATCTTGATATCAACGATATCTAGTATCTTGATATCAACAATTCTCATCTGAGTTATGAGCAAAAATGGTAAGGGTGTCCAACTTACAAAGAATTCCCCTATGTTTGTAATGCGATATTTAATATTTTGTCATAGTTAATTCGTCTATTATAATGAAAATGCTAGGACAACAAAATCTTATCATACTTATAACATAAGATACATACATGTTTGCATAATTTATTTAATATGTTGTATGAGTTAAAATCTCTAAGTTAATTTAATTTTAATTAGCGATATTGAGAAGGATCCGAATTAAGATTGAAACTTTTATCTTTATATTTTGATGATAGTCATGAAATAAATTTATCACATATGCATCCAGTGTTCGGCTCTCATTAGGCATTTAATTATTTGAATTTTTTTTCAGTCAAATTTTAATAAATTTTGAATAATCGGTCAATGCTTAAGAAATATAATACACTTCAGTAATATTTTTTTTGTTTTTGTTTCATACGATTATACGGCGGAATCATCGACACTAATGATTGATGCGAAAAAAATTGATCTTTCATAATATTTTATTTTAAATGATGTTAGATTATTATTTTTCTCCTTCCATTTTGTATATTTTATATCTTCAATGTGTACTTGAATAAGATACCAAAATACAAGTCTACAGCTTTTTTACTTCTTCGATAATCCACGCTTAAGAATTACTATTAGTCTAACCTCTTAATGTGCGATTCAACACATATAAAAAATACGTATCTCCTATTTTTGTCCATACAACATACTAAAAACTCATTTAAATCGGAGAGGTTCACTTGGTTGGGTTTTCTTGTAAGTATAATAAGTATAACAGTTAACTTTAAATTCTTCTTTCGTTCAAAAATTATTGTAGCTTCAACGTTTTAATGTTAGACTTTCATTTCGAAATGATCTCAGCTCGAAAACAATCTGCCATTAACTATTGTAAAATCTGGGATCAAATATATTCTTCGATAATTTATATTTTGTTGATATGGTGCTATTTAAACATTTATTACTGTTACTGATAATATAAGCAAGGATGCTTAAATGTTAAGAATAACAGATTAGGAGTAACAGATAGTAACAGGTCTGCATGGTTTTTTAAAAGAACAGCAGTTTTTTCATAATTTTTAATGCGCTGTTGAAAAAAATTAAGTTGAAACGCCTGAAAAATGTTTTAGCCATTTTTGAAAATTCATAGTTAAACTCGATGTGCAAGACATTTCAAAAAGAGCTTAAATTAATGTTTGAATTTTCAATATAAAAATATCAAATATTGTATAGCGACATCAAATCTGGTACTTTGTTTTTAAAAATTAATGTAGTCGCATATTAAATACATCTATGTATAATAATGTATAAAATTTGCATGCAGCTAAAATTTCATATTTAGTAAAAAAATTTCATACTTTGTAAAAAATTTTACGTGCAACTTATAATTCTTTTGTACAATAGAATTACGACGACAGTTTATTTTTGAAAAATCGTTGTGTTTTAAAAATTGTTTAAATAAAGAAAACATTTTTATTACGTGCATTTTTGATTCTATGCATTGAATCCATTTTTGAAAAAATCATGAAAAATAGAAAACAAATCTTGGATAACTAGAATTTGACTGGAATTGACACAATATTCCTTAAGGAGTCTACGGCCCGTATTTATAGTCGTTTCTCAAATCTCATTTCAAGAGTGAATCAGGCGAGATACAGAATGTATCTTATTTCTTGAAATACGAACGATTCAATAGTCATGTCTTGATTAAAAATTAATTGAAACTGTATTCATTTGAGACGCGGAATGATTATTCATGTGAAATTTGTCTTGAGATACAAGATATTGATTAAAGCTATATTTTTCACTTGTTTGAAAGTAATCTTTCCGAAATTAAGTTACTAACACGTCAATAAATTAACACATGTACATAATATAAAAATAGAACAAACTAATATAGTTACTCATTATTATTTACTATATTTATTCACAAAAAAAGAAGAATTTCACGAGGAAGATTTTCATTTGAAAGAAAATTTTTGGAATGCATATTAGAGCATAAAAATGTAATAGAAAATAAGAAAACAATATCTGTTGAAAGCAAGCATGAAAAAAAATCGACTTCTTTTAATGCTAGCATCCTCATTAATGAAAAAGTAGTAAAAATTTACGTTATTAAAATTATTTATTTATTTATAATTTTCTTTATTCATTTATAGCTTATTATTTGGTTATTATTATTCATTATGTAATTGTATATTAATATTTGTATATATATTTTTATATAAATAATTAATTTTCTGTACACGTAAGCCACAGATAAACGCCTGCAACATTTATGGACAAATTTAAAGCAGCGACAAAGAAGCGAATTAATAAAAGAGCATCAATACCGTATGACAACGGGCAGAGGAAAAGCAATAACAGATGCTCAAGATCCTCTAATTGAAAATATAAACCCTCATCTCATATACGAAATTCCATCTATAAATGATTCCGATAATACTGATAATAAACGTAAGAATATGTGTACAGAAAATTAATTAATTAATAATATAAATATACAATTACGTTAGTAAGTAAATAAATAAATAAATAAATAAATAAATAAATAAATAAATAAATAAATAATATAAATAAATAAATAATATTTAACTAATAATATTTAACTATAATATTTAACTATTATTCTAATTATTATTAAATAAATAAATAAATAAATAATTTTTAATTATTACATTTTAATTATTAAAAATTTTCTATTGTTATATTACAGCTAACGATATAATATTGGAAATAAAAGATGTACATTCGGAAAAAATTCAAGAAGTATGTGCAAGAAATACGAGGAAGAAACACATAATATTATAATTTTACTTTATATCTCTCGTTATTATTAATATTAATTTATTTTTCTGATTATAAATAGATAAAATTGAATTTGTTATAAACCAAAAAAAAATGGATCCGCGGAAGAAAGAATTATCCAGGCAAAAATAACATATGAAAATTTTCAAAGAAAACTTGTACAAGATGAAGCCAAATATAGAAAAAAGAAAGACTTATACAACAGATTTGGAAAAACTACTCTATGAAGAAAAAATTAAAGTCGAAAGAGAAAAATATAGAGAAATAAGAGCATGAGCAGACATAGCTGAATTAGAATTAGAAAATTTTCAAAAACAAAAATTAAATTTTTGATATATTAATATATTAATTGTTATTGTTCTTAATGTGTTTAGTATTACATATTATTCAGTATTATTATTCAGTGTTATCTTTAATGTTTTCGTACATGTATTTTTTTCACATAATAATTATTAAACAAATATTAAATTAAAAAATTATTAAAATAATTAATTTAATTAAAATTAATAAATAAAATTAATAATAAATAATAATAAAATTCATAATATTAATAATGTTAAAAAATTAATAATTAATTTAATTTATTATTATTTCTTTAAATTTCATTTTATAATTTTATTTAATTATATTAAAATAAACATTATTTTATTTTATTTACTTTTTAATATTATTTATTTTTTTAATATTATTTTTTTAATATTATTTTAGTACATAAATATTATTTTTCTTTTTTATAAACATAACATACTTTCACGAACAAAACATATTAAGTAAATGTAAAATGAGTTTGGATTAAAGCTTAAATTGCCATTTCTCCTGGTCGTGTATATCGACTGATATAGAAAATTCGAGAGATAGATTTTCATTTAATGGCAAAATATTTTTAAGTATTAGAGCAATATTATGCAAAACAGCAGCGATTATTATGTTATATATTGTTTCTAATTTATTCCCCATTCCTCGACTCAAACATGGAAATCTTTTCCAAATCCCAAACGTACGTTCGACACGATTAGTTTTAATTTGAGCACGATTATATCTAATTTCTGGAAGAGTCTGAGGATTTAATACTGAGATATAAGTATGGAAGACTAGGCTAATCATTACCAAGCAGAACACCTTCTAGTTCTCTTTGCTATATTGCCCATATTGCCCTATATCTCATATTTACTCGTGACATATTAAATATACGATTATCATGTATTATCAACCCATCAGGCTACAATGTCTAAAAATTCTCCTTGTGGTCCAACTACAGCTTGTATATTTATTAATAATAATTTTTAGAAATAAAATTTTCTATTTCTAAAAACTTCATGAAATTGTTGCCCTAGTATTACTATTTTAATATGAGTACAATTGGTGCCATCAACTCTAGGTATTCCATTCCAGTCTTGGTGTCTGCCCAATTCTTGAAATATATTTCAATTATTTATTCTTTCTTCGCATGTAACTGGAAATTTAATAAAAATCCGATGCATGCCAGCAAAAAGGCTCGATACGAATAATATTTGAAGCAGTAGCTGAGATATTTCTTCTAAAACATCACATACTATTTATAAAAATATATACATATAAATTAGGAGTATAACGAAAGTGATTTTAACGAAAGCGGATGTGACAAAAGCAAAAGCGAAAGCGAATAATAAAAAATTTTTGTTTCTTTTGCTGACTGAGAAAATTGACAGGAAAGATATGTAATAATCTAAAAAAAAATTACTGATTTCAATTATTGAATGATAAATGCAAATAAATAAATTAGTAATGTTATTGATATATTGTGAATAACTGGGCGCAGTTGCGCAACCGATACCTAGAGTTTCTGCTGTATGAACGCCATAATGGATAATTGCAACGTGCGCAACTGAAATACACTCATAAATCTCACGGACCGGACAAAATCTTTCGTTAAAACTTTCGCAATTAATTGCGATAGCGAAAGCAAAAGCAAGAGTCTAAAATGATGCGAAAATTTCGCTTTCCGCATACGCTAAAGCAAATATTTGCACACCCCTAATATAAATACATATACATATATGAGGGAGAGATTCAAGATATATTTTTTTAATTGTTTAAACTATTTTGGAAGCAAGCTGTAGCATAAAATCGAAGGCACAAAAGAAATTGTTTAATAAATGAAATTGGAAGGTCTCTTCGGGATGTTTTGCGGAGAAGTTTTTCAATAGAGAAAGAATATGTATAATGCAGAACAGATTCTTTCCAAAGTCTATATCTCTTGATGAATTCATCGTCAGACCACCATTCAAAAGGATTTCATGCATCTCTAATATAACGTTTTGGTAATCGTTCATTATGTTCATCGAATATATCAAATTCCTATAAAAAATTCCTCTATTCCTATAAAAAATTCCCCAATTTATATATTCCGCATCAAAATCCTCTATCCAATTTATATATTCCACAGGAAAATTCATTTGAAAAGATATTGCAAATAAATAACTTAATAATATAATATGAATATATTATATACATACATATATGTAGATTATAATATCTATTCTAATATAAATATTATGTCATTTTTTTCCTTCTCAAATCATCCCCGGATCATACTTATGTAATTTTTCTCGATTCAAGAATTAACTGATACAAATTTAAAAATTTATTAATACGTATTATGAGATCTTATTTCAAAACTCGATTATTGAATCGTGAAAAAGAGTATTCAAATTATATCTCGAGATAAACTTCATTTGAGTTCCTCACTAGAATCGCAATTACAAATGTGAAGTAAATCAACTCTCAAGATTCGTCTATTGAACTGTTCCATGATTCAAGATTAGTTTCAGCTGAGTTTTTTAGAAACACGATTAAATACGAGCCTATATATGTATGATTTAAATACCAAAGTTTATGCCAAATAGACCTTTGGAATAAATTTTGATATTTAAATTACCATATTACATACCAAATTTAAATCGTTTCAAATTAACCAAAGTGCCTATTGATATGCCCACTAAAAAAAATCATCAAAGGCAAATAGGCTTCAACTGTGCCATCTTGATGGAAGAAGTTGAGTGAGACAGTATAAATCGTACTACAACGTCAAGCCAATCATGACGAGCTGTAAAATCGATGACAAGTCTGTAAAAAGTTAGCTTTTGGAATTAACTTATTTTGAGAATTGTGTTGAATTGTGCTAGGTTTTTAATATTTGTGTTACATTGTGCCCAAATATTAAAATGAAAATATGAAAAATAGGAAATAAAAAAAAAACGAATTTTTAGAACGATTTTTAGACCAGCTCCCTCCTTTGCGATTTTCTCAATTTTCATGATTGCGCTAGGTTGTGCTAAATTGTACTAATATTGTTCCAAAATGATACTTTCAAATAATGACAATAATAGAAGTTATGATAAAAAAATAATTTTTGACAATATTAATAAAAATAGTTGCATTATACGTATCAGTTATTCAAATACTATAAAATTGTTGAGTCGTGCTAGCCTAGCACAACTCAGCTTCAAAGTTCTCAACACAACGACATTAAGAGCACTTTAATTGAATTGACCATTAAGTTTTAATAATTATGGACAGAAAGCCAAGGATTGCGCGCAAGAGTAAAGTGCCCTTAATATTCTTGTGCTAAGGTTGTGCTGACTTGTGCTAGGGTAGCACAACTCAGATGCAATTTTATGGTATTTAAATAACTGATACGTATGTAAGCGTCATTTTTATTCCGAATTGTCAAACATTATTTTTTTATCATAACTTCTATTGTTGTCATTATTTATTTATCACTTTGATACAATATTAGTACAACTTAGCACAATCTAATACAATCATGAAAATTGAGAACATTACAAAGGGAGAAGTTGGCCTAAAAATTAGTTTTTTTTATTTTTTTTAACGTTTTTCATATTTTGATTTTAATATTCGGGCACAATGTAACACAAACCTAGCACAATTCAGCAAAATTCTCAAAATAATTTAATTTCAAAAATGGAACCTAACTTCTTACAGGCCGATGATGAGGCCCTAGGCATTTTTCCAGTACGAAAATGATTTTGAATTCAAAGAGAGGGAAGTGTTTTTGTCGCTTAATCAATATTCCATGTTTTAGTTTCTCTTATTTAATATGCTTTTTAAAAAACGTTAATGTATAACTGTGTCTCTGGCTTATGCCTAACTGCGATTCAAACGTATTTTCTCTCTTTGTAGACTATGTCTCTCTTCAATATTCTTACAAGTTCTACAAATTTCTATCACATCTTGGAGGTCTCTAAGCGGTAATGCCCGCTTTGATTAATTTGCAAAGATCAATTTAACATAAACTTCAATGTTACCATAGGTATCTAGAGCACCTAAGAAATGTTTATATCAAGTTTTAACTAAATCTTATGAGTTTCCCCAACATTTTTCTATTTTGCACGGTTCTTTTACTATTTACAATGGTATTTTGTACTGAATAGCGCAATCATTATATTTGACACTGTTTAACTATGTATACTTATGGAACTATTCCTAAACAAAGTCCATACCAAAGTTCAACGCTAGTTGTAAAAGATTCGATATTTTTACATTAAAGTCCAATCATTAATTTGAGCCCTTTTAGTCTAGTCAGATTAGATGAAAAAAGGGTTTTTGCATAAAATTCGGTAGAAATAATGTTTTGAAATGTCTTAAAATTCGATAACCTAATGGAAACCTCAAGTTTTTCACCTTGGCGGACTGCCGCTCGCGCCGCCATTTTGGAAAATTAATATCTAAAACATATATTTTTCACAATATTTCTTCATCAGTGGGCCTTATGATAAAAATAGCTATAATCAATCTTATAGCAGAAAACGTTTTCTACAACTCTCAAATATTTTTTTTGTAACTCTAATTGATAAAGCTACAGCAGCATAAAGTGAAACAGTTTAGTAAAATTTCAAAGAAAACTACATTTTCAATTGACTTTCTTTAATTAATGACTATTAAGAATGAAGCCCGATTGCGCATAATAGCGATCAAACACGACAGTATTTTCCAATTGGACATGATCCTGATTGAACAATGGATACAGATCCTATTGGCCTTGGATCCGTCGAACTATTAATTACATGATGACTGATATCATACCACACAAAACCATTAATTAATAAATTATTCATCAACTGTTCGAGATTTGAACGCAAAGCTTTGAAATAAAATGTTATAACGAACAAATTCAGCCCTGATTGAATCTGAAATGTTTATTAGTTTTTGCAAATAGTCATTTTTTTCATTAAAAACCAGTTTATGATAAACTTAATTTTTTCATCTTTGAGCAGTCGTACAGCAAACTTCAGAGGTGCTTTTTTTTTTTCAAGAGTTGCACTATCACATATACTGACAATTAGTAACAGAATGATTTTTTGCAATTAAATCATTATAAAACAATTTTGAAGAATGGGTATCTATTTTTTTTATTAAAAAATGGAATATCTGTTAATGTGCATCAAATATGTATCAAATAGTCATATGAAGCACAGCTGCCATTTTTATACGAATTTAAAAAAAAGTTACCTTCCGATTGTTAGGAGCCGAGATAATTTTTTCAAAAAATTATTGTGGCTCTTTTTAAGATTAAAAGTTGCGTTTTGCACTAATTTCTAAAAGAAGAGTTGAATTGCTGTAAAAATTCTCGAATTTTTTACTTGAAAAAGTTTGTTTAAAATCGTTCGGAAATTTCAGAACGCGAGCCAGACAGCGCGCCGAGCAGCGTGAAGAAGCGGCGTGTAGTAAAGTGAAATAACTACCCGATGACTCGCACGTGTCTGATTTCATGCGTTTAAATTTGTTAAACTTATAATTTCTCAGCAACAAATTGACGTAGAAGCATAATTTTTTTAATCTGAGATAACTCGACGAGATGTTAACAAATAGCCTAGCCAAATATTTCGCAAAGTAATTGTAATAAGTACAAAATAAGTAACCATGAAATTTGTAGTTTCTCGTTTCTTGAATTTTTCGGTTTATTATCTATTAAAAAAATCACATTTGAGTATGGAGTGCATGTCTGACTAAATTTAAGTTACACTTGAGTTATCTTTCTTTAATATGCTATAAAGATCCAATTGAATACTTAAATGTATGGAATTATCATACATATTATAAAATTGTTTTTGTGAATTTAATTGCAGATATAAGATATGTAAATAAATAATTAATAAGTAATTTGCCAAATATTAGCGTAAATATTGAAGATAGTTGCAAAATATACTTTTCGTATAACACTAACTTATTTTCATATTTGCAAAAGTTAGTCCAATTAGTGTGCGCTCCGCGCGTAATGCGCTCGCATCTAACCGTGAGGGCCGATCTTGTCTGTTTTCTTTACATAGTCCGTGATACGCTAACTTTCTTCTTGTAATTTAAGAACTAAACTTAGAATAAAATTTTCGTAAAAGAAAAATTCTTAGAATTAGAGAATACGTCTTTTCAGAGACACCTGGTTCTTCAATCTGTATGTACACACACACACACACACACACACACACACACACGCACGCACGCACGCACGCACGCACGCACGCACGCACGCACGCACGCACGCACGCACACACACACACACAATTTAAATAAATATTTATTTGAATACTATTAATTAAACATTTACTTACAATAAATAAATATTTATTTAATAAAAACAAGTAATTGTTAAATTACTGTTTTTTATACCAAATAAATATATTTTTATGTTTAATAAGTATTTAGTTGGTACTATTCAAATAAATATTTATTGAAATTTAGGACATATATATTTTTTCTTTGTGTGTGTGTGTGTGTGTGTGCGTGCGTGCGTGCGTGCGTGCGTGCGTGCGTGCGTGCGTGCGTGCGTGCGTGCGTGCGCGCGTGCG
>Ga0157363_1001668_pt1 | contig 18802 bp, 13 predicted proteins | sample AttsexASBM1_FD_111477 | JGI IMG/M metagenome (GOLD analysis project Ga0157363, IMG submission 111477) | Fungus gardens microbial communities from leaf cutter ant in Ribeirão Preto, State of São Paulo, Brazil - Atta sexdens ASBM1 | ecosystem: Host-associated > Fungi > Mycelium > Unclassified ... | reverse complement strand
ATTAAATGATTAAATAAAGATTAACATCTTTATTTAATAAAAAAATTGAGTAAAAATGAAAAGAAAATGGAAAAAAATATAATTTAGCAATAAAGGAATCATACTCCATTTCCTTTTATTTCAGAGTTTGAAATTTCTTATAACAAAAAAAATTTAATTATAGACAGAGAATTAATTGAGCAAATGCAGATGAGCAATAATCTTATGAAATTACACAAATTAAACTTCAAACTTGTTACATAAATTTGTCACATTATCGCATATTGAAAACATTAATATTATTCATGACACACTTACCGTCCTTGTTCATGTTAGCTTCGAAGCACTTAGCGAGACGACAAGCACGGCATTGATTTCTGTGAGTCTTGTCGATTGGACAACGTCCTTTCTTAGCACCCTGAGCTTTGCAGATGTACTCCCGATTGCTGTGTATACTTCGCTTGAAAAATCCCGAACAACCTGATATAATAATCATAAAAACATTTACATATAACAATATGGCATACATGATCAAATTTGTTATCGTTAAATTATTTTCAAATGTCCAACAATGTCAATGAGGAAGATTTATTTAAGTAAATAATATAAAAAAATTTATTCGTAATTAATATAGCTTTAATATATTTGATCTTTTTTTGGAAATCTTGTTAAAATTTTTAAGAAAAAATTGAAAATATTATTATTATTATTATTATTAGTAGTATTACCGTCGCAGCTGTAAATGCCGTAGTGTTTTCCAGAACTACGGTCGCCACATACATCACACAGTATGTCAAGTAATCTGTCTCCTATAATAAAAAAATACATGATATTTTTTACGTGATTATCTCTTTGAAGTTATTCTTTCAAAATTAGAAAATATCTTAATTTTTAGTAGAAAATATCTTAATCTCCAATAATCTCTTTCTTACATATTTGTTATTATAATTACACTGAGAAAAATGTTTGGTTGAAAATGAACACACCAGAAGATTCTGATTACATCAATCAGAATTCCGATTATTTCAACTAGAATATTATCTCAATTTTAGTAGATTTAATCAAGAAATTCTAATTGAGATAACTGAAATTCTGAATTATATAATCGGAATCTTCTGGTTGATTTATTTTCAATCAAACTATTTATAAAGTTAAAAAAGTAAATATACTTTTCCAAACTTTATACTATAATTAGAATCACAAAGTTAATAACACTTGTATATCAAATCATATATTTATACATTATACAATTCATAGAATTAAATTTCGTCGGAAACAGAATTTTCTAAAAGATTGTGTCATAAATATATATTAGAGAAATTCAAAACTAATATTATAGTTAATAGCTACATCTATTAAATAATTATGATATAATAATCATTGCGATAACTAGATTAAATTTTAAGATTTATTATATACAACAATGAAATAATTATCAAGTAAAAAGAGATCGACGGTTAAAGAATTCTCACGAAATCCCGTTTAAGAAAAGCGGGCGGGCCGCAAGAAGATCACCAGTGCTAATCTGTTTCCCCCTTTTCATAGGAACCCTAATCGTCCTAATGATCCGCGGCAAGAAAAACACGGTCATGCCTAAGCCAACCAAAGCCTTCCTTCCCCGTCCTGGGAAATCAACCGCCTTCGCGTCTCACAACCAACCTAACCCGATCAACCCGAGTTACTTCAACCCCAACGGATTACTACCTTCGTCGTGTATACCAACGTCTTCTTCTTCTTCTTCTATATATCCTATATCGTGCCATATTATTTGCTGTTTATGGTTATGTCTGAATTAATCTTGAAAGAGAATTTGAACCGCCGATTAGCTTTAACGTATTAGTTGAGTCTCTATATTTTCTTAATCCTCAGCAGATCGCAGTTCTTCATTTAACGTTGGAGATCGTATCTGAGAAATATCTTAAATCGGTACTGCAAAGTTGTTTTTTGCAAAAGGAAAAAAATATGAATGAAAAATATTATATTTTATTGAAATAATTGCGCTGAAAAAAAAGTCTGATTAGATTAATTAAAATTCTGGTCTTGAAAATGAACAAATGAGAATTTTTTCTAATTAAATCTATTATAATTCTGATTGAAATAATCAGAATTTTTATTGATATGATCAAATCTTCTAGTTTGTCCATTTTCAAGAAGACAGAAATTTTTTCTCAATGTACAATTTATCAAAATTTATAATTTCTGTATGACATATATATGATCCCAACTGCTTGGACGACTACATATGAACTGTTAGAATCTTAATGATTCATATAATAGCGATTTTATCTATAAGTATAGATATTATTTATAAGTCAATGTCGCTACTTAAAGATATTTACAAACATATTTTTTATGTATCTCTCAAATATATACCGCGGCCTGCCGAAGATTAAAGGCCGGTTATTGCATCTTCGGATGAATTATGTGTGGTAATTTATCTATTGGATAAACAAAAGCGTAAAAGAGTAAAGAGATAAAAGAGTAAGATAGTGAGCTGAAGTTTATCAAAAGATGGAACAATCCAGCCTAAATATTTTTTCTTCTTCATGTTATATTTAACCATATCAAAAATAATTTCCATGTTCTGGAAATAATCTTAGCTTAAATTTGCTAACTTTTATTTTTGAGACATGTATATCATTTAAAAAGAATTTTTTTAATGTCTTGTAAATTTGGATGTTTATTAAGAGTGTAAAGTATCTAATAAGTTCCCGAGAAATTTGTTAATAACAGATTACTACATAAGATGAAATTTTTAAATTATTGAGATTTACTATCAAATTTTCATTTTAATAAAAGGAGATCAATAAATAAATTACAAAGATATTTTATATTAAAAGTAAAAGTTATAAACATATATTTAATGGAATTAGATAACAAAACATTGCTTTCTAATTACTCCTCAAACATATGTTATTCGAAACATATCAAAAAAATCATGACTTATTTTTTCAGACATTTTCATCTAATTTCTGATTATTCGATAAAGAAAGCGTAATCAACATAATAGGTACTTAGAGATTCGAATAAGTTTCCCATTTATTTGTAAAAAAAATCATGTTCAAATTGTCTGTTAATTATTAAAAACCAATCAACATTATATACGAATATTAAAAAAACTTATTAAAAATTTATATTCAAATATAAAACATTTTCAACAATTATTTTGACGCATATAATTCCGTAATTACGATAATCGCAGTTCCATAAATATATAAGGTTTTGAGCACTGTTAATTGCCTTTCAACCACGCTATAACTCCCCAAATTCCGAGCATCACAATTAAAATCCATTTAAATATTCATTTAAATATCCATTTAAATATTAATTATAATTATCTCTCAATCGTAGTATAAAATGTAACATCTCGCGAAACACGATTTAACTTTTAATAAATATAAACATTCAGAATATTCGAACACTATTAAGCGCGCAAACGCAATACACAATTTCTCAATTTTCAAGATTTGCAGAAGTTAATGGTTCTAAGCACTATTATAATTGCTTTCCAATATGCGGTAACACAATCCCTCGAATCTGGAGAACAGGGTTTATTTATCGACAAATAGAAACAATATCCAGTTCAAGATATCATCAAGTACTACCGATCGCGATATATGATTTTTCAAGACGTAACAAACTGCGATTTAACACCAAATCGCGGGGAATCGTCGCGCAAAGTCACTTTCACGTCGCGCACCCCTTTATAGCGGCGAATGCTTATCGCACTAGCTAAACCCTTTACCGCGTGTTAAGATAAAACGAAAGTGAGAGAGAGAGAGAGAGAGAGATGCCGCGAGAGTCTTAGGAGACTGACCTGTGCCCATCTCCTCCGCAGCTGTTCAAAAGTCGAACATCGCCAGAGAACGACGTATAGCCGAAGCCGTAGTCCCGACGCGGCGCCGAGGAGGTCGCGCGAAGTCCCGAAGCATTCTCCGTGACGGGATGGCTTCGAGCCTCGATGTACCTACTCATCTCTCTCTCACTTTCTCTCTCTCTCTCTCTCTCTCTCTCTCGCTCGCTCGCTCGCTCACTCTTTCTCTATCATTCTCTCTCATACCCTCTCTCTCTCTCTTATTGAGAAGGGCGTACTCGCGTACACGTGCCCATGTCTGTGTATCTGCACGCGTGTATGAGTGTGTCTATTCGTCCGTGTATGCGCATATAGGGGTTGTTGCCCGACTGGCTGCCGGAGCAGCTATTTCTCCTGTCCGTAGCCACATCACGGAGAATCATGGGTCGTTCTCCGATACGGTCGACACGGTCCAGTAGTGGGTATCCGCGAGGGGTGGTGGAACGGGATGCCGAAGGGGGTGGGAAAGGATAGGGTGGGTGGATGGTTGCCGAGTGCGAACCAACACACCGACGCCAATCCCTAAACGACCGCGAGTCGCGGCGAGGAGGCCACGGCGATGGCGTATACCGGGGTTACGTCACGCGAATCCACGGCGTAACACCTCTTCTTTACCTCCACTGCCGCCGCCGCCGCCGCCGCCGCCACCGCTTCCCTAGTTGGCACGTTGGCCTACACGTTTCGGAGGGGTAGGTGGAGGATAAGAGGGCGCGGAAACGGAGGGGAGATAGGGTGGGGAATTCCAGCGAGCTAGCGACTAGACTCGGCCCGGGGACTTGCTGGCCGAGTGGCTGACTCGACTATAGCGGGGTAGCGCTAGTTAGCCATCGGCAACTACGGGGGCGGCTCCCGGAGGCCACGTTGTCAGACGGCCGTTACCACTGTGTCATTGGTCGACTCCACCCTCGGCGGCGCGAGGTTGTGGGGGTGAGCGTGCAAAGAGGTGGTGGGCGGCGCCAGACGAATCGACGATGCTGATTCGACACCGGTTCGCCAGTCGTGTCGCACCGACCAATCGACAATACGGGATTATGTTGGCTGACGACGACGTTAACATCTGCCTTCCGGCAGCCAACGCTATTTACCAGCTACATACTAGTAGCGTCGTTATTGCTTTTTCACAGTGTAGGTATAAGTGTAGGTGGATGCGAGGGTAAGCTACCGGTGGAAAATGGTACAAAAAGTTGATGTTGGGCGGATAAAAGAAATATAATATCGAATCTATAATTATATGTCTTTGTAATTCCATAAAGATTCTAAAAATGCGAATATAATTAGACAACTTTCTTAAAAATTCAGAGAAAGCACCTCTTAAACTATATTTACTGTTGAATTTTCTAATGATAATTATTTTAAATAAGAGCGTATTATGAAAGTCCACATTTGTGAGTCATAATCTGCAAATGCGTATTCTAGCTGTGTTTTATGCCTTAGAAAAGATAGATGAATTTATAGCAAACTTTTTTTGTAACATATTGATTAGGCCATTTTGTCGGCGACAACTCGGCATTATGTAATGACCAATAATGACACGCCCCTCTAACAAGTGAACTGTCTTTGTGAACTGCGCACAACTCGATCGATCACTCCCCCCCCCTTGACTTTCTGACTTAACCAGAAGTCGGTAATTATATCTTCGGGTTTCTAGGGGTTTCGATCCTCGCTAAACGAAAGTCGCATCTATGGTTTCTGAGACAATTTTATTTACATTTTTAGCTATATCCGTTTTATTCTTTATGCTTTTAAAAGAGTGCTTTTTTAAATTATCTATTTATCATTTAGTAATACATATTATCACACATTTTGATATCATGAATTTTATTATTACATTATTTTACAGCATATATAAAGGGGAAAGATTTTTTTATCATAAATTTTTACCCCTTCGCAAAATTTAAAAAGTCAAATTTGAATTTATTATAATAGAATTGTCATTTAATACAATAACTGTTACTCTCATCACATTCTTATCAAATAAATCAAACATAAGTCTTAAAATAATATTAACATTTACAGCTAATATGGAGACAATGAACATTATATATTGAATTCCTATTTGATTCCTAAAAGGAAAAAGAATATTATTTTTGGCATTATTTTAATGGCAAATGACATTTTCAAGGCATATAAATTTTATAACTTACATAATAAGGTAAAATAATACTTATTACATGCTGTATATATTCATCAAGTTAGTAATGTGTTCCTAAGACGATTCATCGTTTAATCGACACTGCTGCAACTGGTCTTGTAGTTGAGCGTATCGCATTTGTAATGAGCGTTCTCGCTCTGTCTGCCTGTTTACATCTTCCATGAGGCCATTTATTCTTCTCGGAATCGCCGCTTCTTCCTGTGTTTGCAAAAACTTAAATGTCGATAGTTCGAGATGAGCCTGCTCTATTTGCTCCCACAAATCGTGTAGCTGCTTCGTTAGCACCTGTGCCCTGGTCTATGTAGGAAATAAAACAATAATTATAACGCTATTAACGCTACAATTTAGAATCTTATCAGGTAAATTTTTCAACTGAACAAATACAAAATATCTTTTTAAAATTACATAACTTACAAAATCTAATTCTATTATGATAAGCTTTTATAATATAGCCAATTGTTTTTAATTTTAATTATTATATAACATACATGATATATTAATTCAATTTGTATTAAGCTCAATTTCAGAATCCTTGAAAGTAATATGAGAAATTTTTATTTTTGATTACATGGAAGTTTTCAAAAATTCATAATGTGAATTTAAATTATTTATCCCAAGGTATTTATATGATATAAAAAAGAAAAATTGCGCCCCAAATTCATGCTATATCAATGATAACAATTTTTATATTAATCTCTAAAAAAATAATATCGAGTTTTTCATTTACTTGATAACCTCCAGTCAGCACTTTCAATTTCTTTTCCATTCTTGCAGCGCGTTTAGCTTCCCCTGTCATATGCATACGATTCTCTTCTAATTTTCTTTCGCATGCTTCCACTCTATCTTTTTTTGAGGCTAGCGTTGCGCGGGTGTACCGTTTCTGTGTTTCGAGATATAAAATTTGCGACAAACATTCCTCCCATACAGTAGTGTAGGCATCTAAGCTCAATTCTCCATGTGCCATTCCTTCCTTTACAACTGCCATTTCATCGGTTAACATTTTTTTAGCCTAAATTTAAATATTAACAGTGATTTAATAGCTAATACGTTAATAATACAAATATGATGAAAAGATATTTTATGATGTTTTAGATGTACATTAAAAAGATCGTTCTCTTCAAAAATATCATATGGATGTTGGTCCAAATAAGCTTGAGCCTGAGCTAATGATATTGCGGTACTCTTTCGACTTGATTGTGTTGGATTTTGTAGCGCATCATAGTTCAACATTGTTATCATTTCTCTTTTTATCAATTCTTCTGCCTAGAATATAAAACATCAAATAACACAAATTAATTCATAAAAATTTAACGATAAGAATGAATATCTTTATATAAAAAAAATTACATACTCTCTGCAAATCAGTCAATGGTGTATCCATGTAAGGTCTTAAAATATTCATATTTATATCTGCAGGTCGTGGTAATTCTCTTTGAATTACTTGCGATCTACGTGCCAATTCTCTTTTTTCTACAAAAAAATATTTAAATTAAATTGCATATTTTCATCAAACATATTTTGTCAAAAATAAAATCTAAGAACAAAAATAGGATTGGAGCCATATGAATATTATTTTTTTGGAATATTATATATTATATATTTTAATATGAGAATTACAATTATATATAATCAACAAATGATGTTTCGATTCTTACTCTGGTTAATGATATTTAAAAATAAAGGTTTGAACAAATTATTTGAATAATATAAATTATCTAACCGTAGCAATTTTTCATATAAAATTGTCATATGTATATATATATATAATTATTTATATATTATTTTAATTAATCTACTAATCTACTAACTAATATTTTAATTAATCTATGATTATTATTTAAGTTTATTCATCAAGTTTATCTATCCATCAAGTTTTTTAAATAGTTTATAACTGTTTTTTATATAACTGAAAGATACAGGAATTTTTATAATTTTATGTACGTAATTTGCAATTGTGTATAAAGTCACTATAAAGGATTATTATTTGTTAATATTATTATTCTAAATGTATTACGTGGTGAGCCACCTAGGTTTTAAATAAAAAAAAAAACAATCTGCATATGTCTCTATAAATATGTCTTATAAATAAATATTATATTCATTTTTATTCTTAGGTTTTATTATTAAATTGAGCCGCCACATTATTTAAAATTAATTGTTCAATTAAAAAGTTTGGGCAAAGGATTTATAATCTATAAACATAGCAATTGTAATAAAATCATCAGTTTGAAAAACCCACTCAAGACTATAATGTAAACTATCAACGAATTGTTTTAATGGACTTACTTTCTTCTAATAATTCTTGTTGTTGTCTCGCATCAATATCCGCTTGGTCTTCGATTATATCAGTTGCAGGCGCACTAGTACTTTCATCGTTTATTTCTCCGTCGAAGATATCTATTTCATAATCGTTACACGGTGCTGGTAAAGAACTCAGTACCGTACGCAACGAGTTCCTTGCCTGCGTCTGTATGAGTGGAGTTTCTGAACCGTCTAGATTTTCATCTGGATTTATATTAAGTTTATCGCGAACAGGTGTTGCCGCTAAAACTCCATTTTGCGTTCGTGCTGATGCTCCGCCTGGCGTGTTGAACGAATTCATAGGTGTTCCATCGCTGCGTTGAGATCTAAATGGAGTAGCTAAAATCGTATTTGGCGTTGCGATCACATTGGTAGGAGGCACAACGCCAGTAAAATCGGGATTATTTAGTGGAGTGTTCAACCCGCCTAAAACAAAATATTTATGCGCATGTCAAATAGAGTGTAGTTTAACGTATTAAATTGTAAAGTTTTACAATTATATTTTAACCTTTTAATGGTGTATCCACATGCGTAAGAGCCATAACATTTTGAGCTTCTTGCAATATTCTATCTGTAACAGCAGGAGTACGAGGTGTTGCTGATGCATTTGTAGGCAAAGAATAATCAGCCAATAAACTGTCGGAGAGTGTAATACCGCTCTCAGTAGCAACTTCTCGTGCAACCTATAACAATATATTAATACTTTGTCACATGGATTTTTTTTAATCGATCCCTTGACACACTAGTATTTTATGTCCAACTCTTACAAAATAAGTTGGTATGAAAAAAATTTAATGATTTTCAAAATATTTATGGATGTTTGATCAATGTAAAAAATATAAGTTGGGAATAAATAATAAATAATAAATAATATAATGGCATTGAAATAATAAATATCATTCCTGCACCACGTGCATAAATGTAAATATATGCATATTTGTACATACATATTTGTCATCATCATTAATTTTTATAACATAATTTTAAGTAAATTTTTCGCATTAAAATAAATTTTCCGATAAAAAATTTTTTTAAATAAAAATTTCTAGATTAATAGTCTTCTTCAAAATTCACAATATAAAATATAAAAAAAAATTAATAGTGTTTTCGATTTATATATATAAATGGCAGTAAATAGGAAATATGAAATTGATATACGCGACATCTTGGACCCATATCCAATTATAGATACACATGACAGTGTTAAGCGATAAATAATGCAGAAATAAAAAATAAACCCATAATTTCCAGTATAAAAAAGTTAATTAAAGGACATTACTTCCGAAGCTCTACCAAGCTTCACGACTTGTTGCAATTCTTGATCAGAGATCTGTGGTTCTGGTAAGACTAATTTACTCCTTTTCTTTATAGGCTCTTCATTGTTGAGCATACTCATAGGTATATCATTTTCTTTGCGCTGTTTCAATTTCTGTTTATCTTTCCTACGCTCCATCTCTTCCTTTTCTTGTCGGAGTTCACCATCTAGATGTTGTTGTCTCATTCTGGAAAAATCGATCGCCAAAGGATCAACATGCTCATTGGAAGTATCATAGAAACCTGATGCAGGTCGTTTCTCAAACGGTATCTCTGTATTATAATTGACACCGCGTTTGCGTTTGTTCTTTTGAGACACAGTAATACCAGCAGCTCTTAATTCTCTACGCTTCTGTAAAGCTGCGAGTCTGCGTGCCTCTTCCAATTGTTTTTCACGTGCTTTACGTTTAGCCTTCTTGCCCTGAGTATTTGCTAGCCTAGCACGTGCCTCGGACAACATCTCCAGTTCTGTGAACAGATACAATCATTGAAAATTTACAGTTACTTTGTTATAGACTATAATCGGTTCTAATGTGAAAATATGTGATAAATGTGTTAATAACAGTTAGCTTTCCATTTTCACATAAATGATTCTAAGTTTAAAATTATGTATTTTATACTCGGATAATATCATTACTTGCTTACTTCAATGACAAAGCAGTGTCGCATGACAATACAAGTTTTAAAACTTAATATGAACTAACAAGGCTCGATAAAGCACACATCTTGTGTTTGTACAAATTATAAAATAAAAATTCAGTTGAATCTCACTTAGGTTTTAGAACAAAAAAGAATGTGCATTCAATAATGTCATATCAATAATGTCAATTATGTCATAAAATGAATATTATGACATAAATTATATCACAAATTAGATATCTGAGTTTTAATAAATAAATGGAAAACAACTAATATCTTTAATTACCTCATTAAATTTTAATTAAATCTTATTATAAAACCTTATTAATAAACCTACCATCCTCATCCATATCTTTAGGATCTGGTCTTGCTGGTTTGGTTTCAGGATTAGGATCGATTTCACCAGGTTTAAGTTTACGAGGATCATCTACAGCATCATCTCCTTCTTCCTTTTTTTGTGCTTGATCACTGAAATAATTTATTCAATAGTAGTGCAAGAATATATTGATTATAACAAATCATTTAATGTCTGTTTCTACCAATATAGATTAACTTTAATCTTGGTTCAACTTATTCTTCAACTTATTCTTTTTCTAATTCTTAGAACTAGAAAGAGTATTGAGATGATAACTGAGATTAAAATTAAATCACATTAGTAGGCCTAACTCATATAAAACCTGATGATACTTACAGTAAATATTCATATCTTTCTAAACATTGAGCAGCTGTTCGACCAATGATTGGCGCAATTGTACGCCACTGTGTGGGCATCAATTTTGCAAGATGGAGAAGCTTTTCATCTTCTTCCCGACTCCATTCAGTCTTCTTTATGCTGGGATCCAGCCATTCAAACCAACGGGCTTTGCACTGTTTGGCAGATTTTCTATGTAATAAAGATGCTATACGACTCCATTGGTTTTTTCCATATTTCATTACAGCTGCTTTCAAAATCTCATCCTAAAAACAATTAATTTTTTCATTTAACAAAATTATTCATACAACATGCACATAAACCTTTAGGTTAGAAAATATCATGTATCATTTACCTCTGTATTCCGCCAGACACCACCCTTTATCATAATTCGTGGCATTTTTTATTTCTATTTGTAACGTTTTATGAAAGAAAAGTATATTTTTAATGTTAAAAATGTGAAAAGCTTTTTTTCTCGGTTTTATTTTGGCACTCGTCGACTAGAAATCGATTCCTAGCGATGCCGATCCTGCTAATGTTGCTTCACAGATCAACGAAAGTGAGCAAATGCAATCAAGTGATGTCGAAAAACTTCATACACACTCGTATGTACCCCACACTCTGCACTGCTCTATAAACAAACTGAAGCAAATTGCAACAGACACGTATTAATCAGTATACTTTAATTCTGGAAAAGGATTTTCAAATCTATAAAAGAGGAAGAAAGTGATTATTATACAAAAATTATTGCGTTTAGTCGGTAATACCAGAGAGAAGCCTGAGAGAAGACATGACGGTCCAAAACTTGTAATCGCAAAATGCTATCGCGCACTATCGCCCTCTGAAGAAGTGGATGTTAATTACATAACAATATCCATCTTTTTACGATGTTCCTGACAGAAATAGATAGTTGAAATCGCTAAAATAAATAAAATCTATTAAATTAATAAATATTTCAACGATTTCAGCGATTTATTTCCATCAGGAGCACTGCAAAAAGTGGATATTGTTGGATAGTTTACATCTACTTCTTCAGAGGGCAGTAGTGCGCGACAGCATTTTGCGATTACAGGTTTTGGCCATTATGTCCTCTCTCTGCATATAGCTACTGGCGATAAAATTGATAAAGCGATTTACAAAATCCATGATCTCGAAAAAAAAAATAATTTTGATAACAATTTAATATAAAAAAATACTTGTTATTTAAATATAACATTTTACATCTTTTTTAGCTGAATTTTATAAGTATTTAAAAATGATTCTGAAAACATCCTTGGAAAAAATATTTTTGTATAATTAAATAAAATTACATAAAATTATATATATAATTATATATATATACATATATATATATATATATATATAATTTTATATAATTATATATAAAATATTTTTTTCCCGGGATTAGTAATAAGAAAAAAATTAATAAAATTTTATAACTATTAAACATAAACAATGATAATAAAAATAAATATTTAAACGCTCGTGATGACATCTTTTGCTGAAATACTAATTTGGAAAGTTATTAAAATACATGCAATGTTATATATTTCTTTTCTTATGTGAATAATTGCAATTGAGAATTACAAGAGCTATATATATTGATAAGTGTATTCGGATATAGGTGCAATTTTTTGCACATGCACAATAGATTTATTAGTGAACTATATTAACTTCCAGTAAATATAGATATTAGCTGCGTTTAAAAGAAAAAGCAGCTTTGCAATTGCTGTAAAATTCTTCAAGATGATTCGTTTTTGCCATTGTTTTTTTATGGATCTAAATATATAAATAAATTATATTGAAAAATCTTACAAGAATTTTACAGCAGTTGCAGCTGTTTTCTCTGCTGAACGTAGCTATTATGGTTTTCTTTTTGACTTTAGCAAACTGACATTATTTTAATTTGTCATTATGTTGATGTCAAATAACACTAACTTTATTAATTTATTATTTATTAATTTAACATGCTTGTTACTTGAGGATTCTTTCTTTTTCTTTTTTTACTTTTAATACAACACATTATGCAAAAAAATTATAAAGTACGTTATAATCAAATTACTTTTATACATTTTTCAAATTATGTGGCAAATACAACTTAACTTGTAGAGGCCCTCCACCCCCGTCGATTATAATTAACGGCCCTCTTTTTCTTACTTCAACAAGTTCACGTTATTTATAATTTTGATATCAAAACAATATTGAAGACATTATTTTAACGTTAAATGACGACAAATAACATTAGCTTGCTATTTCAGTTCTTCCATTTTCCTTTTTTCTTTAATTTTTAAACCAACATACTATACAAAAAAGTTATAAAATATGTTACATTTATTACGCATATACATTTTTCATATAATTTGGTAAAAACAAGTTACTTTATAGAGGCCCCCATCACATTCCCTGCCAATCGACAGTCCTCTTTTCTTTACAATACCATAAAATGGGATAATTTTTGTCTAAAATCAAAATAAATTTAGACAATAAATTTGACAATACAGCACACAAAATTTGGACATATGACATCTTAAAAACGTAATCTTATAAAGAATTGATCGAACTATTGTCTTAAAAAAGTTTTAAGAATCTTATGTCATGATTTTGGACATATGCATTGCATATGTATTTTTATAATTTGTGTCAAAATTTCTGGGACGAAAACTTTCATTCTGTAACTCTTAATGACAGTATTGATGTTATATTATCGTTGCGTAATTTTTTCATGTATGAAATCGGCTCAATGATAATATATAACGATATTTACAGTTACTGTTGTTAATTCTAAGAATTACAAAATAAGTTATGGCTAAAGTTACCGTATTTTATGGTATATATATCTTTACATTTTTATTACTTACATTTTTTTTATACAATTTACTTTACATTATACATAACATATTACATAACATATTACAAAAAAATTACATTATAAAACTGAAAATATTATATAATGTACAACGCATAAAATTTCTTTTTAACATGAAATTACAGAGAAACATTCGGTATACATATAATAACACAAAATTCTCACGATGTAAAATATGTAGCTATACGTCCAATCGACAAATGATTATTACTAGTATTTATTATTAATTATCAAATACAACTGCAAAATTTGTTTTGCTTTTTTAATTTATGCGAGCAATCGTGAGCAACCAAAAAGATTGTTAATAAATTTATTATTTTATATATATATATATATATATATTTAAATAAAAAAGAATGTCAATTATTAACTATATATAACTATATGTAACTTTTCCATTTTACAAAATACAAAAGAAATGTGCAACATTCAAAAAAGTACGCAAAACTTCGATACAAGACAATGTGACGAATGAAATGATCTAATCAATTCCAATACTTATAATTTTTAATTCTACAACGCGTCTTCTATAATTATTATTTCTTTATATGATAATAAAAATGTTATTTAACAACTATTAAATGTGTTGCAATATCGCATCTATGATTCAAATAATATATAAAATGAATTAAATAATTTAATCACACGTATATAAATTCTATTTCTCGCTTTACTTTCAATAGAGAAATAACTTTATGAGTCTCTAAATATCACAAGGAAACACTGCGTTATCACTGCGTTAAATAGAAAATAACTAGGCCAACAATGAGACCAAGTCTTTCCGAGTAAGACGTTGAATAGTATCTGATGGAAAGAAGAATGATCTCCACGGAGAGCGAACTGTGCTCTGCTTTTCGTCAAGTTTCACGTCAACGCGAAAGAAAATTAAGAGATTTGTTGGACACTAAGAATTCCGTTGCAGAAGGAAACCAATCCCAAATTTTTCGGACTGTTCTTATAATAGCCCATCTTGGCAACGAATTAGCAATTGTTACCCTTTTCCAAATTTTTACAAATAATACAAATATTATGCAATTATCGAATATTTTAATGATAACTAATCGATATTAAGCACAATTTTATAGTACACAAGATCAAGATTTGCACGCAAAAATATATTCTTTATATTATTACGAAATACAGTATCTTAACAAAATAAAAAACATGGATAGAATAATGTTTATCAAAGGATAGTTACAAATGATTATATTTCAAAGTAATAAAATACATACGTCATTATAATTTATTATATATGTGAGTACAAAAATTCTCAGGTACCAACTGTTCAAGATGAATCGAACCGATAACAATGAGATTTAAATTTTATTCGTTTTTTCATCTTATTTTGATTTTATAATCGAATATTATTAATAAAAATTTATATCAATCTTCTTTTTTCTGCAGCAGTTATTCAAATGTAAAGTCAAGTAATTAAATAGGATTATCTAAATAATTAATGTAATATTTAGATAATTAGAGCCAAAATCTTATTGATATTGGGGTACCAATCGACTCGTCTTGAATTTTTAAGTACGCACATTTTTAAATACATCCATTATATTACAATAAATTATTTAAATAAATATAAATCTTTTTGATAAAATTTTATCAGATAAAAGAAGCTAAAAATTTCTTGCATAATATATAGATTGCATATGTATTTCATTATAAAAATTAATCTAAAAAAATTTTTAATTAATTAATGTTTTGGAATAAAGGGATGTCCAGTGTCTGAAAACAGTTTCTTAAAAGAAACTAAAGATTAAAATAAAAAAATATATTCATCTGTAACTACATTTTTTCTTAAAGAAATTGCAAAACCGACTACTTAGCAAAACTTGTAATTTTAATTTATTTAATATAATTCTTATCTATAAATAATTGCTATCCATGTTCAATCCGTTAAATCTTATTATTGTTAAAGCAGTATTAATGTTAATTAATGAAAGAATATTTAATAAGAAGAATAAATTCTTGTCTTAGAACATACTATATATTTAATTAATTTTATATTATTTTATTTTATTTAGAACTTAAAAAAATTATATTGCCACAGTCATTAACTTATTGCTAAAATCACTGCTTTCAGAGAATATAAAAAAAAAAACCTTAATTAATTAATCGATTAACTTAGCCCTGCAACGGCGAGAATCCCCAAATTCAATGACGCACCGAAATATACATCACGGATGGATGCTCCGCAAACTGAGAAATAACTTTCCACGTTAAAAATTATTACTCTCTATCGGTACGAATTACAACATTTATATATCTATTTGATACTACGAACAGCCATAATTGAGCCCCAATTATTGTACATGAAAATAACGCAGTATTTGCATTAACTTTTAACATATTAGGTGTAGGAAAAAGAAATCCATTATTTTTCCATTCAATTTCATGCAAAAATAATGGATTTCTTTTTACTACACCTAATATTTAATACGAAACATAATCTAAGAAATCGGAAAGAATTAATAATATTTAATATTATATACTTCACGAGTATGTTTCACTGTAAAAGCGAAATAAAATAAGGCGTTTTGCAAATTCTATAACAAGTTCTAATATAAGATTTGGGAATCGCAAAAATATATTAAATTTACTTGTGATATTGTAATATCTAAGACATGAATGTTAATTTCGTGAATAAAAACTGTATACACATACGTCATTGTCTTCAATTAATTATTATAATACATGCAATTAATTATTATAATACATAAACTATAACTTTTAATACGGAATTTTAAATGAAATTTTTTCTGAATTTTTATTAACAATCTTTTGATAGCAAATAATTTTTAATCTAAAATGAACGTTTATTAAATGCGCATCGATCTTTGTGTTATTAATTGCATCTGATTACATAATAAACATTATTTACAATTATTATTACATAAATTACAATTACAATACATTAGTATTTCCAATTATATTATATAAATAACACAATAATATACGTATGATTATTACATAAATTACAATACATAACATTTAAGTTGTTATTATTATTAAAAATATAATAACAAATATATATTATTATTATATAATAATAAATTTTTTTATATAATAATAAATAAATTAATATTTAATATAATAATAATAAATATATCAACTTATATATTACTTATAATTATTATATATAAATTATTATTATTTTGTCTAGAATAGAATTTTTACAACTCTATTTTTCAACTCAAATTATTAACTCCTACCTTAACTCTGACCGATCCCTATTCGTATTCCAATCTATATTCTTTGCCCATATTTTTTCGTATCTATTTACCTACCTACTCGCATATATATTTCAAGTTAATAAAAAAAATCTTTAATTAAAATGCGACGCGATATGCGACTTATTAAGGAAACCGATTTTTGATTTTGATTTAATCCAGCAAAATACCTGAAATTTGCACGAGCGATAAATCTAAGAATCAGAGTTTCAAATATATGCGCGCGAGAATATAAATTAGATCTTTCCAGTCTCATATATATATATATATATATATATATATATATATATATATATATATATATATATATATGAGAAAATAGAGAAAAATATATACAGCAAATCAAACAAATAAATAAATAATAATTTTGTACATTATACTCCACAATGATCAAAATTGATCACTTACCTTATTCTTTTCGTCATATTCCTCTTTTTTCTTCAGGCCAGATTGGACTTACCTTTCATCACATCTGACCATAAACTGTTCGCATTTCAATTAAAAATCAATAAAACAGAGATTTCTTGCTGTTGGATTATTATTATCACCAGCCATACAATACTACGTTCGATTCGTGTGTAATACATACGCGAGAAGATCGTATCAAACAATTTAAACTAAAAATGAATTTAAATTGAAAAATTATTTAAACTAAAAAATGAATTTAAACTGAAAAATTATTAAAGAGAATATTGATAATAATCGTAAAAATTGTACATTTCTGAAGATATGTTCACAAATTTCATTATTTGCATGAGAATTTGATCGAATTTCTCTACGACACGCGTTGTTTAAACTTAGCATTTATAATTATTTAAATTTAAAAAGACTTTACTTGTCGTATTATATGCTGTTTTAAACAAAAAAAACTTTACATATTTCGCGAAAAATTGAAATTTATAATGTTAGTAATATTCTAATGATCAAAAATCGATAAATAATAAAGTAATAAAAAATTTGATGATGCACACAACAATGAAGATATAATGCATGATAAGTATCTTTAAAACAAAGTAAAATACACAAAACAAAATAAATGACATGAAATCCGAAAGAATTAAAAAAAGCACATACAGTATCTAATAATACAATATTATAATTAATTATCCTGCTGCTACAAATAACGTACATAAATAATTATAAGATTACTGATATAGATATGTTTTATAATTTTTCATTTCATATTCAGATTAGTTTTAACATTGATATAAATTAAATTGTAAAGTAAGTTACATATAAAATCATAATTATGAATAAGAGAGAACTGTTGAATGAAATCGATGAATCAAGATTATTCATATTTCTAGTCTATTAAAATATTTATATATTCTAGAATATGATAGTTTGAAGTTATACATAAAATAAGGAGAAATGAGTCACAATTAAGTGTACCATTATACATATTATATTAATGACCAATATTCAAACAAACATATATTATTGTGTGCAGCCTGCAGTTACATATAACATATTAAATTTTAAATAATTGAACAAACCATGAACAAAAGACGTTAAAAAATTATTGATGGAATAACAGAAACACAGAAAGAGTAATTTGATCACCTCTTTTTAAATCGCTTTTTAAATCCCTTTAATTATTAAAATATGAAAAAATAAGAAACGACCAATGTGAACAAACGAACGAATTATGAATCACTTTCGATTCATAACAGTAACCAAGGCGAATATTAATGATATTCGAGACATAAGATCTAATTTAGATAACTCCTATTTTTTCGTAAACCATTTCTTAACTAATAATTCAACAACT
>Ga0157363_1001666_pt1 | contig 18803 bp, 11 predicted proteins | sample AttsexASBM1_FD_111477 | JGI IMG/M metagenome (GOLD analysis project Ga0157363, IMG submission 111477) | Fungus gardens microbial communities from leaf cutter ant in Ribeirão Preto, State of São Paulo, Brazil - Atta sexdens ASBM1 | ecosystem: Host-associated > Fungi > Mycelium > Unclassified ... | reverse complement strand
ACACACACACCCACACACACACACACACACACACACACACACACACACACACACACACACACACACACACACACACACACACACACACACACACACACACACACACACACACACATATCGAGAAACCGAAGCGGTTCTTTCTCGTGCTTACCGCTTCACACGACTGCATCATCGTAACCCTGACATTGTTACGTTATTAAGTATTCGTGCATAATGAAACTTGATCGCCAAGATACTTAATGTTATAACTTGTGACTGGGCGCAATTGCATTAAAATTGAATCGTTTGATTTTATAATAATAATACTTTTAATTTTTATAGTTATCCTATTAAGTTAGGCGTGGCGTGTGTTTTGTTTTTTTCCCTCAAGCTTTATATTAAATAGCTTGAAACCGCAGTTTCTTTAAAAAAAAAAGAAACAAAAAAAAACAATAAATCTTCCGTTTACGAGGAAAAAAAACGTTTGAAGTATTACAACATTTAGTTGGATGCAGATTTAAAAATATAATTTTGTTTAACTATCAAAATAATTACATAGAAATCTTAAGCATAATAAGTAATGTTGTAAAACATTTTAACATTCTATCAATCAATTTGAGTGTCTTAAATACTTATTTTGATAATCCGACAAAATAATTTCAAATTTGTAGGTACACTGAGAAAAAAATATAGTTGATTTTAATAAATATTGAGTTCAATACTGCCAACTAAACATTTACTTACAGTAAGTAAGTATTTGTTCAATAAAAAAAAATGATTGTTAAATCAAATTAACATTTCTTGTATCAAATAAATATATCTTTATATTTAATAAATATTTAATTGGCAATATTGAACTAAATATTTATTAAAATTGACTATATTTTTTTTCAGTAGTGTAGCTAAAAAATTTTTAGCTACTTTTCCATTTAGATAAAATATGAAGTGACATTTTTATCATGAGAGAACGATAGTCTCGGTTTCTTCGGAATTCGACGCAAGTGGAAAACAAATCGTGGTTTCTCGCGATCAACAGTCATTCAGCAGGTAGGCGAGGTAGGTTCGCCAGGCGCATTTTTCCCACCGCAAGGCAAAGGCCACCTGCGCGCGCCTTCTACTTTACTTTCTTCGCGGTTCCGTTAAATACCCCACGCCGAACGCGCGATCGCGAATCCAGGTGCGGAGGTCAACTTACGTCAGGTTAGGATTCCGAGTCCCCTCCAGTGTTTCCCGCAGTCCCTGTCGCTCGCATGTTATTAGCCCGTTCCGTCGTCACTTCCGCTCCTACTACATAAACCTGACTCTAAAGAGGCACACCGTACTTCATGACGATTGGAGTTTCTAGTGTACCGTACGTTGTACGATCGGTATCGGCTTGCCTGATACGTTTGAGAGTGAAACCGGTCATTCTGAACAGGATCGGAAGTATCGGAATCCTCTCGCAGGCTCACTCTTTTCTTCTTTTACGTCATATATATTACTTATTTTTAAAAAAATATTTGCGTATACGTACATTAAACAATTTTTTTCCTAATAAATTATTCACAGAATTTATAAATTGACTACGGAAAGAAAAAAATAGTTGCAATTAATTTAATTACAATTTGCAGCCTTTTTTTGGACAACTATACATATATTCGTAATTGTTTTAATCAAGTAAATATAGCCAATTATACTATTGATAATAGTTATACATAGCTTGAAAATAGCTGCTTGAAAATATTTTGTTTTTTCTTAACATATTTTTTATTATTATTATTATATGAATAGTAAACGAATTTAGGAAAAGTTATATTCACTATTATTGCGATCGCATTTACTGAATAAAAATATTTATTTTTTTTATCATTTATGTCTTGATATTTTATTATGTATATATTTTATTTGAAATTATCTGTATAATTATCTATTTAATTATAAAAATGGAGTTCCATAATATTAATTTTTTTATCGTGTAATTTTAGTCACAAACTACAAATACTTTTTTTTCAGTTTCAGTATAGGATATAAAAACAATGACGTAAATGAAATTGTTAGTCGATTTTACATTGATAATCATTTAGATTTTTTAAAATTATTCATCATTCAATTTGCTAGAAGTCTTAACTGGGATTGTATACAAACTATTATCTTTTTGTTTGTATTTTCCGACCAATCAGCTGAGCGTTTGCGGGTTAGTTTCATGAAGCCCGTATAATTCTTCAATGGTATCAGTATATACCAACATTCGCTTTGCGTTCTGTTGTGCGAACTTTCAGAAGATATTGAATCCGCTTTTTGTGCTCTTGTTCGTGAACCGTTCTTCATCGGAGGGAACCTCATGCAATTTTCCGAGACGAATGGGAAACAGCATCTGGAAGCCGCGCGGAAGCAAAATGTTCTACACGCAGCGATAAAGCGGTGCAACAAAACCGCCGTAAATTCCGCGGGATATCGCCGCGAATGACCTGACCAAGAGACAAGGAAGGGAAGGAGGAGATTCAACCGTTCGTGGAATTCGCGAATGCGCGAATAGGAAAGTGCGTAACGGTGTAGAACGAAGGTTCGCTGGAAAAAAAAAGAATCACAGACGTTTCGTGTTGTCGGGCAGAACAAATAGGCAAAACATAGGTAGCCATGCTGGTACCCGCTGGCTTCCTATTCCTTGTCTCGACATGATGGCCGCGCCAGCCGATAATTGTCGTCGGGCGAAGAAAAGGGGTCGACCAACTCTATTTCCCTCATTGCGGGTTTTCATATTAGGATCAACAATTACTAGATAATTATGGGAGAATCGCGAATCCCGCACCGACCACCGTCGCGACGGTGTGTGGTTTTCTCTTTTCGCACTTTTCCCTAAAATATATGTACATAGCATATATTCGGCAAACTCGAAATAATTTCGTGGTACAAAATCTCCATTTTTTTGAAAGTACAAACATTTTTATAAAAAGTTTTTGGAAAAGAAACTTTGTCTTATAGTCGTTAAAGTTATACGGAAAGAATAATTTTGCTGAAGTACTAAAAATTTAGCATTGATATTCATAGATGTCAAAATAATTTTATTTAGCCTATTAAAATAATTATATCTTCTAGACAGCACACGATATCTTGATAACGTTTTTAGAACGTAGAAATATCTTTAAAACGTTCTTTGGAAGTTTGCTGTATGGAAAAGAATGTTTGATCGTTAGAATGTTAAAACTTTTTGCAGCGTTATCATTAACTTTTAAGTGTTCCGCACAACTTACTTTAATGCTCCAACAAAGTTATTTTCAGATGTTACATTAGACGAAAAATGGCAATTACCATAAATTAACTATAATTTGTAGTCATTTTTGGTACAAGTCGTTTTCGATATGTATTTATAGTTTTTAACTAAAATGCACTAAATGCAAATATAGTGCTATTAATCTATTAATGATATTAATATATATAATTATTTTAATAATAATTATAATATTTAATAATAATTATAATTATGTAATTATAAGTATCAATATTTTTCTCTCAATACATCTAACTAAATTTTTATATATTTCAGCAGAACCGTTCTTTCCGCGTATAGACAACTTTTTTTTATCGTGGATTCGTGTGATTTCGAGTTTGGAATACTTTCTAAATCTGAATCAGTGAATAGTCACTAATTACTCAATGGCATACTTGGCACTAATAATCAATGAAGTTCGACTAAAAAAGAAAGAATGTTTGAGCATTATATCACTGATATTTGTAATGTTAATTTTAATTTTCCAATAACATATTCATTGAATTTATGCACTAAAACAAGATTAGTTAGATCACATAATAAAGATCTAATTAGCTAATTAGGGATTTTACATTTCATTCACCAGTTGCATACTTGGCACTGATATCAATGATTATCTGATTCAGATTTAGAGAGTAGAAGGACGCGAAGGATTTTCGGAACGAGATCACTCGCGAAATCATGGCACGTTCGCGATGTTAATTTCGCCGTCGACGTGGAAATCGCTTTAGAGATAGAGAAGGTGAAGCACGGTCATGGGAAGAGAGAGACCAGTGCGGCGCGATGCGGTGAGGCGAGATGAGGCGAGGCGAGGCGAGGCGAGGCGAGGTGAGGCGAGGCGAGGCGAGGCGAGGCGAGCGGCCGCGACTTCCTCCACGGCGCGCAAGAAGCGAGTCAAGTTCGCCGGCGGACACACTCGCATGACGAGGTATACGCTCACGCCTTGCACGTACACACGCAAGCGTCTATCTGCGTAGCCACCGCCGCGACGGGGACCAGGTAACAGCGTTCCCGTGTTACCGGTCCACGGCCGCCACGGTAATTTATTTAATGTAAGCGGCACACACCGTCGCGCTCGCCGAGCTGCTCCCGCACGTACGCAAAAGTTTCCTCGAGGAGAGACCCCGAGAGACGAGCGGCACAGTTATCGTCTAATGGGCTCGTGCTTTTCTCCGGCTACACTTTTCTGTACGCTTTCAACGGATAAAATCAAAGTTGATGTAGATAGAGATTCGCATTTTGCGAGAAGATGGAAAAGGTAGAAATGAGAATATTTTTTTTTAATTCTAATTTCGTCGTTTCTGACAAGGACCGCTACGCTCGATAAGTAAAATATATTATTATTAAAGAATATAGAGATAATAATTAATAGATAATAAAACATATATATATCTTCAATTGGTGTTCATTTTTATATCTAATATCATTATGAGGATAAAAAAAAGTTAACTAAGATTCTGATTTTAATCATATATATAAAGTAGACATTTATTATAGTTAAATTTATCAAATATTCTACTCGAGATAAAATCAGAAATTGAATTTATTGAATTACGATATCAATAATCATACCAATAATCAGGATCCTGATTATTGATATGATCAGAATGCATTTTGTTTCGTTGCAACTTGTTGGCAGACAAGCGTAACATTTTTCTTAGTGTGCCTTCTTCGAGAGAAGAATGAGCGAATAGATTTCGGATCGCGATCTCTTGACGCGGGAAAGAACGCCGTAACCCCAAGAACTCGCGAAGGCGAGGCCGATGAATGCGCGGCGATGAACGGGAAGGCGAGACGCGTACACACGCTTCTGACCTCAAGAAACCAGCGTGAGGGAGTGACGAGGGGAGAGGGAAGGTTCGGGAGAGAGACTGAGGAGGAGGACTTGCTTTTGCGAGAGGAGGAGAGACCCCCGACAACGGTCTGGCGCGGATCCAGCATACGTGCACGAACCCGAGGACTCCGCGTGGTTTCTCTTCTTCGTCCTTTTTTCCTCTTTGCCGCGGGAATATGCTCTTGCAGGGCCGACGGCGAGCAGCGAAGCATGATTCGTAAGAATTCGCGATGGTTGTAAAGAGACGCCGGGAAATCGAGAAAATCCCGAGATGAACAAGCGAAACGTATATATAAAATAAACCGGGGTAAGATCGAAGTCTCACTATAAATGCATTGAAGCATTTGATGGACTAATCAGAAGAAAAAATTTCATTAATTGACCAATCAAAAGAATGTATATTTCGTTAAAGTTCACGTTGAGCATATCTGGAAATTGCGGATAACATATACTATATACACTAATGGTAAGACCTGATTTTCCATTACCCGATTAACTTATGGTTTAAACTTAACCTCACTTAGCTTAATTAATGATAATGTAAAAATTGTGTTTCTTCTAGCTAAAATTAATCACTAATGGTTTCGTAATGTGGTTACTTCAAAAGTTATTTACTACAAAATTATTAGTTTGATGATTTAATGATTAACTGTAGAGATAGAAAAATACAATTTTTACATTATCATAAGGTTAAGTCTAACCACAAATTAACCAATAAATGAAAAACCGGGCCAAAGTCGGTGAATAACTGTATGCTTCCTCTGGAACTGATATCAAACCTGTGATACTCATTTATATAATAAATCGATTAAAAGGCATTAATAAAATTTCAAGAAATCAAAACATACATGACATACAAAATAATGAATCTAGTTACAAATATATTTTAATAAGAATAATTCAATTTTGCAGCTGTAACATAAAAAATTGAATCGCTTGATATTTTTGATAAAGAGATTTATAATGAATGGGTTCAATAGACCCATGTCAACCGAAAGGTTAATAACTTAGGATTCAATTTGCTGTTACAATTTTTGCTCATTTACAAATGGAGAAAAAATTTCAGCTGCAGAATTGTTTTACGGGAAGCTACATGGACCATTTGATTCTATTTTCTGGGCGGAACTACGGTACTCGCAGATATTCTGTTTATTACAAGATAATCCGAGTGTCCGGTAATACTGCAAGGAATATATATCTACTTGACGTGACTGGCCTGATTATAAATAACTCATCGTACGTAATCATCGTATATAATATTCATTTCATGAGCGGCGAGCGATTTAACGAGTTTTGTATGGGGCCCAGAGAATTCTAGCGTCCTTCCTGCGCGTATATATAAGGCTCGAAGCTTCTCAGGCTCCTCGGCGAGTCGGATATTTTCCAATACGAGGTTATCAAATCTCGCGTGCGAAGGTTGCCGGGAAGAGCTAAGCGACAATATGTGATTACGTGCCCGATTACATTCTCAAGGTGTAATCGAACGTCAGCGTGTACGTAACACTAATTCTTTCTTCCTTTTTTTCTATGATCGACTCTAGAGATTTTATAACAGAGTTTGCCAGCGATTTTGTCAAAATTCTACAAGAAAAAACAGTATATACATTATCTTCTTGTACATTGAGAAAAGTGTTGGATATGAATAACCATTATTTTGTTGAAAAATTGTTCTAATCAAAATTTGATTATTTTAATCAGATTTTTATTAGAACAAGTTAGTTTATTAACAGCTACTAATTAATTATTCTAACCAAATTTTGATTTAAATAACACAATTTCTTTTAATTAGAAAATTAAAAAGTAAAAAAGTAAACATACTCAGTTTTCTTAGTGACATTTATATTTCTATATACTTATATCTCACTATATGTATCTAGTGTAGATAATTTATTCTGTCTCACTTAATTTTAAAATTGAGGTTATAGAGTGAGACAGTATAAGTTAGAATGAGATAGTATATATACAGGGAGACAGTATACTTACACACTTTTTTCATTGATAGAATTTTAGCTCGTGGCAGACTCTGTTAAAAGATCTGTAGCCAACTCTAAACCGGCACGATCCTGACGTGCAGGTATGACATACGAGATACTGCATAAATATTCGCATTCGACATTTAGCAGGAAATCCGCTTCATTATCATAAACACAAAAACTGAATCTTCAAACGCGCCTTTCGATCAACTGCGAGGATGAAGTGAACGAAGTCGCGCCTCTCTCTGACGCATCAAACGCTCGATGGTGGAGAGCGCGTTATGCATAATTAGAACATAATAGAGTCAGCGCATAAAAGCACGATGAGATATAATGGGAAACGAGGATGAGAGAGGCAGGAGAGGTGCTTGCCAGTCGATCCGTGCGATCGACCGTGCAGCGCTTCGGAAAATTGCATCGTTACGAGGAACTTGCGTTCACGGAGCGCGAACGTAATACGCGAATCTATACACTTGCGCGAGTGAAAGAAAAGTCCCCCTCTGTCCTCCTTGTCCCCCTTCAACGGAAGAGGCCCTTAATTGGTCAAGTCACTACGCCAGCGCGGGAAGTGTACGGGATCTAGAGACGTGTCTTCGCGACGGTGCACGCATACCGGCTTACCGGCGCCGCCGTGTGCATTGGCCGAGTCGGGAAACTCTTTTCTCTCTCCCTCTCCCACTCTCTCTCTCTCTCTCTCTCTCTCTAGCACGCATGCACGCACGCGCCGCAACGTAAGCGCATCTCTGTCATAAATCGAGAAGTACAAAGAGAAGAAATATCTCGCGTGCTTCAAGCTTCAGAGAGTGCGACGTTGGAGTTTCGAGCTTCAATTTAATTGAAATCATTTGAAATATATTACATAACGCGGTAGAATTAGGGTTAATCTTCTACAGGTGAGTACTCATGTTTGCAATGATCACTTAAAAATTACATTTTTAGAATTTGTACTTTATTAAATATAAAGATATATTTATTTGATACAAGAAATGTTAATTTGGTTTAATAATCTTTTTTTTCTGAATATTTATTTATTTACTGTAAGAAAATGTTTAGTTGGCAGTATTGAACTAAATATTTATTAAAATTGACTATATTTTTTTTTTAATGTATAGATTTAGTTGTCTTTACGAACTGGAAGATGGAAATGTGTGTGTAGCATTGAAATATCGTTGAAAAATGTATATATATACACACACGGAAAGAACGATTTTGTTAGTATTTACAAATTTAGCCAGATCTAAAAATAATTTTCTTGGACCATCAAAATAATTGTATAGAACACTTAAATGTTGAGGATAATGTTGCAAAAAGTTTGAACATTCTAGCAATCTAGTTTAAGCCAGTCTTACATAATTATTTTAATGAAGCAAATAAAATTACTTTCAAATCTGTATCTAGCTAAATTTTTAGATATTTCAGCAGAACCATTCTTTCCGTATATTGATAGATGAATATATACAAAATTTTTTTAAAAATTAGTTTTAGTTAGTAAAAAATTGTTTTTGTAATAACAAGATATCATATTTAAATGGTTAAAAAATTAGAATTATTATGGTCACAATAAAAATGACTTACCTAAAAAAAAGGTTATATTAAATTATTTAAAAATTTAACTAGATACAGATCTGAAAATAATTTTGGATCATTAAAATAATTACATACGACGCTCAAACTGGTCGTTCGAATATTAAAATTTTTTGCAACACTGCCCATCATGCTTGAGCGCCCTACGTAATTATTTTGATAGTCCAACCAAATTATTTTTAGATCTGTAGCTAAATTCTTAGATACTTTAGCAATCATTTTTTCATCTTACATTCATTTTTGTACGATAAATCGCAATGGGCTGCTCTCTTTACGATCATGAACGTCTCAACATTGTTGAGTTATAGAGAACTCAGACGATTATATTTGAAAAATTACACACGGACGTCGTCAGGAAAGGATTAATTATTTCCTTCGGCCTCTCAAGCGTGGTATGATGAAGCGGCTGAACGCGAATAACGCGATTACAGCAACTGTTACCTCATTAGGATTTATAAATCGTATGTTGATAATGTAACATCGAGGAAACATCGTCGCGATTCCGACTTCTCTGCGGAGAGTTCAATGCGGCATTACAATGTGGCGTCATGTGCGTGTATATCTGATGTGCCGACGATATTATATACGCGGACAGTTGAACCGAACGGCAAGTGCCGTAACACAGCAGTGTGAGTGATTTGAGGTAAGCCGGCACGGCGGCGCGCACCTGCTGTCTCTTCTTCGACGTCTTCTTTCCGTCTAGCGCGTCCGCCGTTTTCAACACGCGAGTTACGTTTAACGGTATACCGATCTTGTGACGGCATTACTCGGAAATCGCGTCTCCGGTGAACAGGTCCGTAATCGTCTCCCAATTATTCGCGTAAGAGCGAGCGCGGAATTTCGACTTTCTTGCACGTCGCGTCGCGTAGAACAACGTTATATAGAAACGACGACTGTGAAGTACATACAACGTATTCTCACAGTCAATAGTTTCCCTTGCATTTCTAATTAGCTGTTATTATGAGATTTGATTGCGCTGATTGAGTAAAAGTCATGTTACTTGGATATCAAAAGTATATTTACATAAAAATTATAGATAAGAAATTAAAAACGATTAGAGATACATTAATATCTTATTCTTATATTGTTAGAATATTAAGAATATAATTCTATGAGACAATTCAAGGATGTTTGAATTTTTTTTATTTTAGACCAGTGTTTTTTAATTCTATTCCGGTCACATTAGATAACAAGTCGAGGTATGTACATCGTTAGGTGCACATGCTTCAGCGCTCGGTATAAGTCTTTTATCATATATCATCAACACGACATTCAGAAATAAACGGAGTTCCAAAACTGTTATTATATTTTATTATTTTACAAGTGATTTTAACTGCAATGATGATATTGTTTTTATTAAAATGAGAGTAAACACAGCATGTGATTTACATACTTTTTTATAATTTTCAAAATATTTTACTTCGCGTTTTACTCGCTTTTTAATTTATTTTTTATTTTTAAATCTTTTCGCTTCGTATTTTTTTCTAAAATTTTCGAGGTATCCTTTCCAACATATTAATATTAATTTAAAAAATAATCTCGTTTTAGACAATAACATTCAAAATTTGATTACGCAAATTTGATTGGCAAAAGCGATGAAAAAGAGATAAGGACCCAGTGAAAAATTAAGTTATTTCAGTTGAAATATCGGGCGAGATTAAGTCTTGACAGAGTTAAATCTCGTGAAGAAAGTCTAAGATCGTTATACGCATTCCATCGCAGTGCATCGCGGAAACGTTCGATGCCCCTTTCACCTCCATGAGAAGTGCTCGCTCGGGGACCTTTCCACCGCTCCTTCCTTCCGACCCGGTCCCCGACTGGATTGGAAGTGGCGCGGGAGAAAAAAATCTCTTCAAGATTACGTAAGACAGTCCGTACGGCGAGTCAGCTCTGAGTGAAAGAGGTGGACGAGCACAGCAACGAGCAACAACCGGAACTAGCGAGGACAGTGGCACTGAACTCGAGGGAAAAGAAGTTGAAGACGATGACGACGACGAAAGCAACGACGACGACGACGACGACGACGACGACGACGACGACGACGACGACGACGACGACGACGACGACGACGACGACGACGATCACGAGGAGGATGTAGATGTGGCGTTGAAGCGCATCGCGGGGGGAGAGAGGAGAGATCGTCTTCCGAGACTAATGATAGTCTGGATTTTAGTGGTTCGTAGCATCAGCTGCAATACGTGTAATGACGATAATGATAATAATGATTGTAATAACGATGGCCAGCCCCGTGTGCCGTGCGCGAGACGGTCGGGTTCGCCCAAGTCTTTTCTTTTCGCTAGAATCGGAAAGAAGGGAGATCTAACATTAAATGTAATCCCGCCGTTTAACTACCTGACGTAACTTGATGCGAGAGCGAACGCCACAAAGAAATTACGTCTCATCGTAGATACATCGAACGAACTCTGTCTAGAATGTGACAATTAATCCTTCGGTTATTCTACGCATAAAGAACAATTTTGATGAAATATCTAAAAATAAAAAAGTAGATACAGATCTGAAAATAATTTTGTTGGACTATCAAAATATAATTATGTAGGAAATTCAAGCATAAGCGAGAAATGCTGTAAACAGTTCTGGCCTTCCAGTAATCAACTTGAGTGTTCTACATAATTATTTTGATAGTTATTCTAATTATTTTGATAGTTTAACAAATTTTTTTGTTCTATAAATGTTTATTGTCAGATAGTTAAATTTTCAGATACTTCAACAAAACTGTGTTTTTTTCATGTATAGCCCTTTTTCTTTTTTTAATACTTTTTCAATTCCTTTCCTGTGTTATAATTTTTTTTATTAGTAAAGATACATATTTGTTTGATATTATATGTTCTTTAATGTCTGACGTTTCGATTGAAAAAAAAATGTTTACAATATGTTTAGTTTTAAAAGTTATAATTGATTGGATATGCCAAGTTATATATTTTCTTAAGTATTATTCTCATAACTAGAGTTAAAAACGTAGAATCTTCAGTTTGAGTGAAATAAGACATAAGAATAAGATTTGTCCAATAGCCGGTTTTAAAAATTATGAATCAGTTCTTCTTAAAGCAGAGCAATTTTTTGATGTTGTCATTGACGCGTTCAAGCCGAACCAATTGGCTCTATAAGTAACAACCAATCATATTCCTTCACTTGCGAGCAGGCTAGCCATTTTAACGACTTGAATGCGTCCATTATTATCTCATTTCAGTTATAGGCGTGAAAATTTTATGGGCTTATTGTTATATAGCTCCAGTTTCCGGGTCGCTGTCACGCTGTGTACGCTGCTCGGAATAAATAATAGAGTTCCTAGCCTAGAGAATTTATATTCTTGTATTATCAATTTCACCCTGATGTCAAACAAATAGATTGAATGGAGATCCCAATAGTTTTAGACCATCAAACAGAACATCAACTGAAATGCAGATAGCGACACGTGGTTATGTATATTCCTACCTACATTTATTTTCCTTTTTATTGCCCTCATCTTCACATATAAAATAATCGACGAAGCATGTATCCCCTAAAAAAATGTCCGTAGTTATTTGTAATTATAAACTAAAGATAACTTTTTTTTTAATTAAGCAAGAGAAATTCTATATTCCATATTCTATGTTCCATCTATATTCTATATTCTATATTCCATCAAAACAGATGTTAGTGCTTAAATATTTCTATGTGAATTTATGTACATATCTGATTCTGCGTATCGTGCATCTTTTTCTGCGTATCGAAATCTTTTTCGGTCTTGAAACGTAATCATGAATTAAATTTTTTTCTTCTCATTGGAGTACTTTCTTTTGTGAATGATGATTTTTCAAGTCTCATATTTGGTGTTGAATAAAATATGCAAATCGCGAAAAATAGTAGAACACGTACATGTGATATATCAAATGCGATGCGACCGCGAGTTGCAATATCGATTCGTCGCTTCCTCATTGGAAGATACGTAATAGTTGCACCGTTTAGTGGTATAGCTCGTCCACGAGCTGCAACAATTCCCCACCACTTGACCGTAGAACGTTTGCACGAACAGCGCGCGGCACGTTGCATAAGTGCTTCTCTCCTCGCCTCGATCCGACCTTGACTTTGACTTTGACTCTTGATTACGATCACGACCACGAACAAGTAGCGGCGGCTGCCGACGTACGACACATGGTTTCACAAGACGCGTATGGGCGGATAGATACCTCTACTTCGCTGGATACCTGCGTTGCATCGCGGCTGAATGACTGCGAAACTGCGTGTCCGCGCCATGTACGCGAGATAGACGCGCCGCTAGAGTCCAATTTGTTGAATATAGTGGACGTAATTTAATCTAGATAAAAGCGAGAGAGAGAGAGAGAGAGAGAGAGAGAGAGATAAATAAAAGATGAATAAGTATTTATTATCCGTGACTGCAGGAAAACTTTAGTCATTATTAGAGTTGTCTTTCATTTGAATTAAACTTCTTATCGAATTATAAGAGAATTCATCTAAATAACAGATAGACGAATAATTTATACGCAATGATTTAACTGAAATTATAAGTTTGTTTGTCATTATATTACGGTTAGTTTCAAATGTGTGAAATTTTTTGTGAGATTTATGGATTTTCCTGCCGGATGGACTTCTTTTTAATGGCCGCCTCTTAAAACAAACTGCAGTATCTTCGAACTTTTTTTGCAAAATAATCGCGCAAAAAAAGAAGAGTAAAAAGTAAGGATGGAGGGTAGCAATGGTTTTTGGGAAAAGGATAGATAACTGTTTTGCATTTACAGCTACTACTATTTGTAATAAGGATACGCGCGCACATTTATCGTAACTATCTTTAAAAAGAGAAAGTAGGTAGCTTCCCCTTTTTTGATTAAGTTAAGACCTAAAAGGATATGATACTTCCAAGTTCGAAAATTTTGTTAGTGAAAATTATTCTGTAGTTTTATATCGTAAAAAAGTATTTTAAAAAAGTATTTTGTGTGTGTGTTTGTGTGTGGAAAATATTACATATTATTAAATATTATTAAATAGAAAATGTTTAAAAAATTGAAAATTTTACTTTTTTACTTAAATAATTTTTGATAATAACAAAATACCTACAATTGTAATATATAATCATATAATTTTTCAACAAATCTCAAAAAATGTCTCAAATAAGAATTTTTCTAGATATAACAAGATATATATACTTCAATGAAGGCAAGATTTTATAAGTAAAAAAAGTTGAATTGAAATACATTTGATACTATAATACTTAATTTAATATATCTGTAATTATATTCATAATTACGATTAGATTGCAGCAAAAAGGGTAAGAAAATGTTGGTGATTATTATTAATTGTTAGTAATTCGCGGAAAAAACGGTGGGAAATACCTCGCGAAGTATAATCCTGTCATAGCATCATTTTTTTACATAATGATGTATGCATGTCAGAAAAAATACAAATCAGTTGTTTAAAAATACGCGCTGTCTTAGAAAGTATGTTAAAAAATATATAAATTCTATCATTTATAATAAGTTTGGAAACGCCTACGATTTTCTCGCATTTCACGAAATATTTCATCAGTAAAAAAACCGTAGAAAAGGTTTACATTTTAAAAAGGAAAGATATGAAGCTAAGATCGGTATTCATATCATTCTTGTATCTGAGAATGTTTTAAGTATGACAGAAGTGAAACAGTTTTAAGATATTGTAAGCCAATCAGAGAGTTACTAGTAGTCTTAAAATCACTTAAGATGATCTTGAAATTAGAATAAACTATGAATACCGCGGTCTAAATCTGTTTTTTTTAGTTTGTGTAATATTTTGTTCCTAAATTATATAAAATTAAAGGTTGATATTTTTTAATATTTTTTTCTTTCTCTATTTTCAAGTGCTGTAGCTTGATGAAAATCATTTGTCATCATACAAAAATTAATAATGAAGTATGTTTTTTAAGCTTCAAATTTTTTTTTTAAATTAGTGCAATAATTTTTCATAATAATTCAACTTTTGTGACAATTTATTTTTTATGAAATATTTTTAAATTTTGAAAATAAAGAATTTACAGAAAAAAAAAAATGTTTATTATAATGTCATGATCATATAATCGGTGAATGATCATATGATCGGTGTACTGTATGCTATATATACATATATATATATATATATATATATATATATAAAACATGTATGTATATAAAAAATGCTCCCCCAATCTTACGTAAACTTATTATATAACTTATTCTACACGTATCGCAGTTCTTTATTACGGCTATTTAGAACTGTTGGAATGTTATCCAATATCAAGAAATATCATTCATTATGATTTCAGTTAACAAATCTTGATGACTTATAAATATCATTGGGAAAAATAAGCGTGACATTAATGATTGTACAAATTCCGTAAAGAAATCTTTTGTGAAAATTTTAAACGAGGTTAAGAAAGTAGTGAGAGAACACAACGTTATTTTTTATCAATGTATATTTAAGTTTATAATAACAATTCATAATCAACAGGTATATTTAAATCAATCGAATATTTGTGTTTACCATTTGTGTCTACCATTGCAGAAGAAGATATGTTTTATGCATGATCGGCAGATAGAGAAAGAAAGAGAGAGATAAAAAGAGAGAGTGAGAAGAGAAGGGAAAGAGAAATCGTAAAAGATAAATAAACTGATCTCTTCTTTAAAACGTTTCACTGCGCTTTACCTGCCCTTTATGCCTTGACTATGTAACAATAAAAGGTACACGATCACAGCTTAACGCAGCAATTTATAAATGCAGTATCATTATGAGCGCTGTACTTTTTTATTCCTCAACAACCTTAATTGAAGTTCGTTTAATTATCGAAACATTCAATTATTTTAAAGACTACAAAGAACTTTATCAGATTGAGAGCGTAGTGTTGATTTTATATTACACGTTGCATAATAATTATTATCTATGAAATTTAATTATGATCAGGTTTGTACGTCGAACTTGAATTTTATCACATCGTACATATCTATATGGTACAGCCATTAAGATCGTGAAAAGAAATCTTGGAGGCGTCTCGATGACATTCCGAGATTTCCTCGAGTGAATACTTCTTCTCTCGTGAAGAGGGTCGTAACATCGTAAACGTTCTCGCTCTCGAAAATTTTTTTTGTAATCTTCGTAAAGATCGAAAGATAATTCGTGGGATCCGTGAACATAACTCATGTCCGGATTGAAATAAATATTGGGTCTGAGAAATCTCGACCGCTCTCTCGAAAACTATTTTCCTTTACTGGAAAGTCGAAATGATTTCTTAGTCAAAATTTTAAAAGAGTTCTTTAAATATATATAACTTACGATATATATATGCGTTATTTCCTGAATTATTTGCGATTTAATAATTAGAATTACATAGAATAAAATTTCCAATAATTTTCTAAATCGTGAGCAATTCAGCAGGAAAAATGCGTAGGCTTAAGCATTTCTTTTGCAGTAAAAATAAAAACGCTTAAAAATATATGAATCACATCTCAAAGTATTATTAAAAATACAAAGATTTTATATATATTGTTCTATTATTACATATGAGTGTAAAATTTGAGCACAATTCTCCTATTGTATAAAAATTATTTAATTTTTTCATCTTGATTTTATAAAAATATGCGTTATATAATAGTTATTTGCAAGTTTGATATGATTGTAAACAATATTAAAATTCAAATTAAATTTTTTATGTACTAATCAAATTCTAATAAATATTTATACGAAAATTCATTTATATTTACTCGTTTATTATTTACTCGTTCATTTATTTAAAACTGCAACGAAATATAGCCATTTGCTGCATAAAGCCATTATAAATCAAATTTGTTGTTTTATTTTTTGGTTTTAAGATGTATTTATGATAAAAATCTTTTGACTGATATTAGATAGTATTGGCTGTTTCTGATATTTTAATATATATATAATTGATACTTTAAGTGATATTATATAAAACTAAAATATTCTAAAAATTAAAATACGTTGCTTTTTTATCTCTCTCTCTCTCTCTCTCTCTCTCTCTCTCTTTCGATCTCTTACAATTTATTTTATCCTTAAATATATTTTATTATAAAAAAAGTAAATTTAAAATGATATAATAAATATAAAACAAGATAAATTGATAAAAACAACAAGTTTCAGACTCTTAATTCATGGTTTTTGATAAGAATGTAGAAGACTTGAGGAGAGGAAAGGTGCGCGGGAAGGAAAGAGTTGATTACCCGGAAACGCGTTCAACAGTAGAACGTTAATTCGATCAGAAGGTGCAACCGACGATAGGAACAACTAGTTCCCCTAGAAGAAGAGGAAGAAAGAAACAATGCAGTCCCTTAACTAGAAAGAAACGGGGCCCGTTTATGTGTGAGGCGAGCACACGACTCATCCAGATGCACATGTACATACGATGCTCCGTTATGCGCATGCGTCAGAAGTGGACCTCATCTCCGAGGACTACAGGTTTGTGCGCGATCGGATAGTCCCGCTGGCTGGCTTGTGAGACCCTATGGTGGGATGAGGAGGAGGGCCAGTGGATGGTGGGGGATTAAAGAGAGTCAACGGGGTCCGCGCGCATTTTGCTCAGTCGATAGACGGCGAGGCGTGGGGGGTAAGGAGGCGGGGATGTGGACGGGAGGCAAAGAGAGGGGCTTACGGGGCCCAGACTACTGAGTTCACTTACTTGCGGACTCAGTAGCTCACGAGAGTCCGTACGATTGAGTTTTCTCGATTGATGGTGCTCGTTCACGGAGCCGCTCTCAACATAACTGTAAATTCGCCCGAGTGAGGGAAGTGACAGACGTGTATGGACCTCAGTGTCTGGAACACGCGGAAACCGGTCGGAGATTCAGTGTTTTGGAACGGCACGAAACACCCCGAACGCGTATCCGAGGACCGAATCGAGCTAGATTCTATTTTTTTTCGGGGTGCCGGCGAACCTTTCGCATGATCGCTGGAATTTTTTGTAAGAATTCTCTGCTCGTACAACTCCGTTCCGGAATTCAATCCAGAATCCCGTGATCTCTCCACGCTGATTTTTGCGTTGGCGTAAGACGCGAAGCAAGGACAGGTAATGGTGAATCACCGTGGCCGAAGCTACAGGTGGTCTGTTCGCCAAGTACTCTCGAATATGTCACTGTTGTGCACAAGATCGTACTGATCGTGGTTTGTTTCGGTCCAGACGTGTTTTTGTAGCTTGTGCCACGATCGCGATTTTGACTGCACCGGTGAGCAGAGAAGCGGCTCGCTTACCACTTCGATGTAGTAGTAGTGCTAAGTGACAACGTAGTGCATCGCTCCCGACGTCAGGTCACGATGCCAAAGATCTTCCTTATCAAGAATCGACTGCATCAGCAGCAGTTGCGGCTCCTAGAATCGCAACATCCCAGCAAGAGTCCACCTCCCGGTAGTGGCAAAGACAGCCCGCTTGGCACCTCGGAACCGTTGAGTCTCATCGTCAACAAGGATCAATGTAAAGTGATTTCTAATTAAAATGGAGGGGAATCGGCATAATTTCGGCGATCTCAGTTTTCTACACTTGTGTTAACCTCTGTAGACACATTAGGTTCTTTTTCTTTTAACCTAAGCGAAATTTTGCTCTCAAATTTCTTAGCACAAATTTCAATTTTTATTAAATAAAAGTTTTTATTAAATAAAAGTTTTAACATTTGAGTTTAATAATTATTTGGCAATGTAGTAGAGATGTTAAAAAGTAATTCTGGATTTTTAAATATTTTTTTTGGAAGCTTAGAAAAGGAAAAGAATTTGGGCTGAATAAAAAATGACTCGGAATACCTATGGAGTAAATATATGTATGTCTACGAAGGGTTAAATTCAAAACATCTTTTCTTTAAAGGCCGTTTGAAAGTAGTGCCGAAAACCGTAAGAAATTGACTGATCATGATTGAATGAGAAGAGAATATTTGACTAATTTGTCAATTTCTTATAGCTTGCTGCTTCTATTGTAGGAGTCGTAGACGATCTTTTATATATTGTAAGAGTAGAAATTCGTCGAAATTATACCAGTTCTAGTTCCTGAATTTTTTCTTACCGTCTAATATTTAATCTCAAATTTTGATATATATTTTCTTGATAATCTTTGGTCAGTTTGAAGTATATTTTTTTTTCTAGAAAAGTTTTCCCACCATATTTTCTTTTAAGTTTTTACGTCTGTGAATGAATCAGAATTCTGTGAATTATATAAGTTATATACTTT
>Ga0157363_1001665_pt1 | contig 18806 bp, 9 predicted proteins | sample AttsexASBM1_FD_111477 | JGI IMG/M metagenome (GOLD analysis project Ga0157363, IMG submission 111477) | Fungus gardens microbial communities from leaf cutter ant in Ribeirão Preto, State of São Paulo, Brazil - Atta sexdens ASBM1 | ecosystem: Host-associated > Fungi > Mycelium > Unclassified ... | reverse complement strand
AGTATATAAACACATTACGTAAAAGTCTATGTGCTCATGAATCTTAACAAAAACTTGAAAAAATTATAACTCCCTCGCAAAACAATATCACGATAACAAAAACCTTTCTTCGTGGCCCACGATAGTATCGCGGTGCAATTGCATCACTTCTTTATTTATTCGTTTATTCGATATCGCAACCAGCCACAACATATTCACTGCAATGAAAATATCACCGCGAGAGATGGATTTCAGCATTTGTAAAATATATAAGATTGAATTCTATTAATTTTATAGTCATAACATTGAAATACGATTTATGCATACTCAACAAATATTCTTTTTAGGATGCTTTTGCTAATAACGATCATTATAATTTTAATTAAAATTCTAGAATTAATAATAAATCGCGCTATATAACATGAATCATCCCTCTCGGTAAGATATCAATTTTTCTTCCTCCTTTGCACACGTAAAATTTCTCCAAAATCATCATTCCTGATTTCATCAAAACAGAAAGATATATTTTTATTTATCTTTATGCAAACATGATAAGATGAACAAATTCATTACAAATTAATCAAGATTTAACATGCAAAGATAATAAAAGTAAATCGACATGTATGAAAATGTTGACACATAGTTGAACAATCGCAATATCATGAATAACTATCCTTATTCGAATTAAAAAAAAACTCAATCAAAATTTTTTTTTATAGTAATATATCGAACTCAAAAAAATATTATCGAATTATTCTTTCTCTATATTTTATATTTTTTCTCTAACAAAATTGTCATTTGAAATGTTTAAAATGAAATATATAATTATTTAAAATACATAAATATATACACTTGTACAATTTGTATTAAACATTTTTAATTATATTATAATATAATAATACAGTGTTAGTAATGTTACTAATTGCAAATTATTCAAAGATCCTTATAGTGAGATAGCTGGCGAGAATTATCATTTAACGCGCCTGTCAAATTCAAAATTGATCTAGCATTAATAATACGGTTTGCAGCCCTTGATAACATTATTTCGTTTTCGCATTCCTCACTATAATGTATCTGCGCAAAGTTATTATTTCGACATTTGGTCCCGATTTCGCGTATGATATAACAAAATATAATCACGTTTTGTCAACAGTGTCGTCGTGCCGCGGCCGTCACGGCGCGCACAGTTTGCACATTCCCGACTTTTTATTGTCCGAAAGTGTCACGATTTGATGTTAGTTGTAATCGTCCATTACGTTTTTCGCTCGCTGTCGGCGATAATTGGCGGCACCAGTGTAATATTTCAGAACACCCCGCCGTATAACGCATTCACGTGTCATTCGGCCTATCAAAACCGTTTTCCAAATTGATTCAGTTATCCTTCCTCCTTGTAAAAGAAAGCCCTTCGTATTTTTAGAAAATTGTCCATCATAATAGTCATTACGTTTTTTTTTCCTAAAAGATTGCCGTTATTAAGTATTAACCCTTCTGTCAATGCATAATTTTCACCTTTTCAACATGTTCCCGCAAAAAAAAAATGTAAAAATAAAAACGAGATAAAGTTTGTACAAAATTGGTTTTTGTTGTTCGAAAGATAGAGGAATTTCATTATGTCTTTTTGAGACATCATAATGAAATTCACACACAAAAATATAAAAATTTATATTATTTAATATCTTATATGAGTCCATACATTGATAAAAGAATTAACAGAAACTATAAGCGTTCAACTCAAGTGCAGAATTCGAGTCAAAATTCTACTGTCTATGTGTTGAAGTTCAGTCCAAACGTTATGATTATAATTTTATTTTATCTCACATATCCATTTATTCTAATAACTATAATATAATTACTTTTTAGAGAAACAGAACTAGATAGATCGCATTTTTAAATCCAATAATTATTAGCTTACGAATACTTGCAACAATCAATCAAGATATCGTAGAAAGTTAAAATAAAATCTGAAAAATAAATAATCTTATTGTTATTCATTTTTCCATATGAACATATTTCTGTAATATTTTTAACACAAAAAAATGTTAAATAATTTTTTTTTATTTTGTCTACGAGAAATGCGATTTTAACTTTTCCGTGTGAATCCTCATAAATTTCAAGTATTTTCATCTAGCTAAATTAACGATATCAATAGTACATGGATATTATAATGAATTATGTAATTTGTATAATTTGTACATATAGTATTAATTACATGCATTAATAACAAACAACCGATGCAGCATACAGCCAAAAATATGTAAACGCCTAATTCCCACTGTCACTCAATCTCCAACCAAACCCCCCGTAGCTATCATATATAATATTTTCTCTCTATGCGCAAAGTTCGCTTAATTGAGTGCGCCATTATCTGTAATTTAATGCAATGTAAACGATTAAAACGTTTATCAAATTCGGTCTTGATTCTGGACTAACTGATGAGTGGTGAATCATTTCATTATGACGATAATTGTGCAATTACAGAGCCAGATATGTATAGTTAGCCAAAGATAATAAAAATCGGGAAAAAGATTCCGATTCATGTTATGAAGACGAAACGTTAAACGGAAATTCGATAGAATGGGAAATCCTAGAGTAAGAAACAGCAAAAATTGCATTTTTCCATGTGAAATGCATTCGACAGTGTCTGCATCTCGCGAAATTGCTGGAAATGCTAGGTTATCGCGGGATGAGATTCAAGCAGTTGCAATTATCGATGTATATGGCAGCGTAACCGCATGTGTCACGCGGTCGTTGAGTGACGTGAATCACATTCAAGAATCAGGAGCTGTTTCAAAGAAACGATAACGTTATCTTTTCCCAGTATTTTTCAACAAGTTCTGCTTTGTAAAATTGATCACTTGTAATATCGATCAATTGCAATTATGAGATATATTAGAAACAGGCCTTTTTCAATCATATATATGAAAGAATACATCAGATATTATCTGATTTTTATCTAATTGAAAATCATCTTAATTTCTCTCTCAAGAAATCGAGAAATACACGCTGTTAGATCAACATATTTCCATTATGACTTCTATATCAATTCCTATAATAGAACGATCATAATAGAATTATCGTATTTCAGACTTAGTGAATGAATTACCTTCGTTTCTCTCCAGGCTGATGTCTGAATTAGTCTTGCGTGCAGAGAGTAGTATGTACATTTGTATCCCTTTCCTTAACACAGTGCAACATCTACACGCACTTCCGACTTATACTTCCGAGCTAACCACTCCTTTCCGTTACACGCGACGGCTCAACCCCTAAGAAACCATTAAGCTTGTTATGAAATTACCGTAAATGTCCCAGAAAAACAACATGTCAACTATGTTTAATAACCGAAAATATTAACTACCCATTTCAATAAGAAAAGTATTATTTAAATACTGTTCTATTAATTATAGAAAAAGATTTATATATTCTGATGAATTATATTATATTAGAAAATATTATATTATATAAGGAACATAGAGTATATGAAAATGAATTATATTTAATATAATGTGGATTTTTTGTCGATATTATAGCAATAGCAATTTTCTCTTGAATTGATTGCTAATTGCTCATTAATCATTAATCAGAGTTTTAGTTATTAAATGTAATAATAAACTCTCTGCAACCCGTAAAAAGATATAAAAGTTATAATTTTAATGTATTATTTCAAAAGCCTTACACAATGGATTATTCTCGAATTTTACATTAAATTGATAATTTATCAGAGTTGCATATTGCAAGATGTAACAGAGTTTATTGAACGCAATGCAATTGTTACGCGATTACATCAATTCATCAATTCGAATACAACCTAGACAATATTTTTATTAATCTAAAGCTGTCAAATTAAAACTTCCAATAAAAAACAAAATATTTATAAACATTACTTGATAAATATTTATTTGATTTTATGTATTTTTATATGCGACAACGAATTATTATTTGATAAAATTGTAAGTAAAAAATGCGGTTACGAGACATTTAATCACGAAAAGTTAATTTTAATAAAAGATGTTCAATAAGCAATTTCTATTATTTGTCTTATACCTTTGTCTTTAGAAATAATTAATTAAGCTATCAAAATTTTTGATAGCTCTTTTATTTGATCATTCTGAAGTGATCGAAATAAAAAATAATACATTTTTTTTTATTGAAAACTATCGATTAATTTGTTATCATCTAGTATATACAATGAAGTACGTGAATGCTGATCTGATTAAGAAACTCGCATCTGCATATCAAATAACTGATGTATACAATAAACAAAATATTCCCCCCCCTCTCTCTCTCTCTCTCTCTCTCTCTCTCTCTCTCGACATGCACGAGGTTTCGCTTCGATAGAGTCACTTAAGCGATAAATCTTCGCCGCTAACGTCGTCGTCCCGTCTTTCGTGGTTTTGCCCTGTAGGATCTATCGCTCCCTTAGTTAGCGGACTCGGCCTTCTAGTAGTCTCACTCGCGTTCTTCGGCGTAAACGTCGTTCGGCGTAGCTTCTACTACCATAGTCGAAACGGAGCGAAGTCTCTCTAGGCTGAAGTGCCGGACAATTTGATAATTGGATCTGCGGCAGTGCCGTGATTTACGCGCAGTAGGGTCCACGATGACCGTCCGGGTGGCCGCTGCTACGCGGAACCGTTCCGGAAGCAAAGTGGAGGCGATTTCGACAGATAGATAGAGACGAAGGCAGAGAGAGAGAGAGAGAGAGAGAGAGACATCTTCTCGCGAATTAGCTAAAACTCTACTATGGCTAGACGCTGTTTTACGACATTCCCCAATTCTCATTACAAAGCGAACGTTATCTTGTGCAATCAGTATATAGTACACTACAGTACTATGTATCAATCAATTGCGTATCTCACATAGATCGTTTGAAATGCGCAATTATTAATTAATGAGTCTCTATTATACGAATCATGTAATTTCTAATTATATCTAATTATTTCTTTGCTAGATTTGCGGATTGCGTTTGCAATAAAGAAATAATTAAAACATCTTTCCGACATACAAAATGAACGTGTCGCAATATTGTCTCACGTTTAAAAAAAAATTATGTTATATATTAAAATATTCTATATCAACTTCTTATCTTATATTAGGTGTAGTAAAAAGAAATCCATTATTTTTGCATGAAATTGAATGGAAAAATAATGGATTTCTTTTTACTACACCTAATATCAACTTCTTTATTAGAACATTTTATTATTTAATAATTTGCGATGGTAACAAATCTCTTGACGATCGAGTAAAAGTTTTAAAGATTTCTAGTTATGTTCTCGAAAGCTAAATCAAAGAAATCACGACAATTTGTCTCTAATCCGAACGATGTGTCTCCAGGTTCTACTGAGTCGAATCAAATCTACAAACGGTGAAGAAAGCGATGACCTGTAAAACGAAACAGAGAGAAGGCGTTGAGAAGAGTATCATAAAGTCTCCCTTCGTTTGCGAGATGCTTCGTCCGCTCTCTGCTGCCTCACAGCTTGGTTTTTCAGCTTCGCCACGCACGTCGTGACGTGTTAGCCGTAAAACACGCAAGAGATTGCCATGAAATAAACTCCGAGCAGTAGCTCCTTTATATCGGAAAAGATATATTATATGTAAGCGTAGAAAAAACTTCTTTGTCGTTAAAAAAATCGTAAGAAAAACGGAATGTAGAGACGAATCAGTATTATCTTCATTTTCAGAGCTAATTACGATTGCATGTTTCTCATTGAAGTTGCATTGCATTGTGCGATTTCACAATAGAATAGTAATAAATTTCAAGAATCGACCGCGGTCAGATTTTATAACAAATGAAGTGTTAAATAAAAACGTAAGTACGAATCGCTTCACATTATTTTATTGAACACTTTATTTTTTATTTTTTTTCACGAACGAAATTTCTCTACGGTTGTTGCGTGACCTGTCATGAAAAATACATACACTTTTACAGACGCTTATAGAGAAATCAGATTTCATCAGTCATAATTTATAACGAGGGGAAACATTTAATTAGATTTCATCTAATCGATTTTTAAGTCTCTAATAAAGACACTCGCGCTTGCGCTATTTTATCGTCACGCGTGTGTATCTATATAACAAACAATACAACAGCGATGCTCGTGCGTCGCACTTAAATTGTAAATTGACATATGTTATTTTTTAGTTAGCACACATTTTTTTTTCTAAAACTCACAACACAAGATAAAAAATCTACGAAATATTTTCAGGATTCATTCACGTAAAATAAGAATATAGGCAATGTTTTACCCACTATTAGAAATTCTAGGATTGAATCGTTTTTATCATGAAGTATGTTCACGTTGACATAAGTCATTTAAAGTTGGAAATTCGTAAAGCGATATTATCGAAGCGACAAGCACGGCCGTAACAAATCTCTACGGAAGAACGCCCCGGTTTACGCGACTCTTTATCCTTCCGTGTAAAAGTATTTCTCTCGGCTGTAAAAAGGTGAAATCGAGGACATCGTTTTTTATTCTCACGGTCTGTCGCAACGACGTCCACGACATATGAATCTTTCCGCAGGGAGGAGGGTTGACACTGCGAGAAGCAGAGGAGCTGGATGCCGTTCTCTCGAGTCCGAGGGCGCGAAAAGTTGGAGTAGAGAAAGTATGTGCTGGTCCGCCACCCGAAGAAGGAACGCCGGAAAGTTCGCGGGAGTGAAAAAGAGTGGATGAGAGAAGCAACAAAGTCTTTTTCCTGACACTCGTATTATTTCCGCCAACTGCGCGCGTTTCCGCGTGTTTGCCTTTCCGCACGAAGGCGGCGACAATGCTGACGTTTGTTTTACTGTAAATTGATTTCTCGTTGTTTTCTACGTCGAAATAAGGCGGAATGACCACGAGGATAAAAAGAACGGGCAAAATAGCAATTGGGAAAGTCCAACGCGGTTTTATTTTTCTCTTGACGCCTTTTAATCTCTCTTATGAAGTGAAAACGTCAAGAAAAGGAAGAATAAGACATTTTTCTCTTCACATTTATCTCAAGATAAATATTTATTTTACCAGACTTCGCATTACGTATGATTCACTTTTACTTCCGCGTAAGAAATATTTTTTTTTTACTTTTTTTACTATGCGATTGCTGATACTGCTCAATAGTGCGAGCGAACATGATTTAACTTTGAATACAAAATTTGTTCATGTCATAACGGGACGCGAAAATAAAAAACAACGAATGCTCGAAAGTGGCATTATAAGTCGAGCGGTAATAATCTTTATCTGCGATAAAAGAAATTGATCTTACGGTAAAGCCGACGGTAGAAACGGCAAAGTAAACTTGCGGTCGAGCTATATCTTGCCTCGCGTAATCTCGGCTTTACTGTCTTAGGTGAATCGTATTCCCGAATTCCCTGTGCAACATAACAGAGCAGCGGAAACCCTCACTGATGATTTCGACCTTTTGAGGTTTACACGATAAAATCAGATAAAGCAAATCGATCGTTTGCTTTTCTTATTGATACAATTAAAATTGAATAAAATTAACGAAAAAAATTTTTAAAAGCTTAAAATTAAAAAAAAAATAGTTTTACACCGAAATAAAATCCCGATATGTTTGAAATCTTTCAATGTTACATAACGTATTAATGTAACGTTAAAACAGTGGTAGTTTTATGCGGTCGAACTATCATTGAGATAAATTATATCCTCTATTGTATTACGCTAATAATTTATTCATACGATAATCAACGCTCGGAGAGGAGGAAAAGGCTGGTTGCCGCTCCCGGTTGTATTTAGTCAAACGCAGTATTTAACAAAGCTCTTTCATAAATAATCATATTTTGTTATATTTCGTTGTGTATACATTAATATCAGTAACACATAATAGAGAGAGAGAGAGAGAGAGAGAGAGAGAGAGAGAGAGGGAAGAGAGAACTACTCTATATTATTTGAGAATAAATATCTTCGTCGTTCACTTGATACTTCTATTATTTTCAGCTGTGCAAATAATCGCAAGCATTCACGGGATTGCACATGAAAATGCGTACAAAGATTCGAGTAATAAGCGATAACAGAAGCGTTCGAGAGCGGGAGAGTGTCCACGGGGAAAAGTCTTAATTTCCTCTGCAACGCCACCCTCCACCTCGTCGGCGGAGACCGTTTTTTAAGTCTGACGCGTGCTGGCCTTTTAAAGGCTTTTCTTCCAGCTGTTTAGGTTATTATAAGGACCGAAGGCACAGGGACGAGCCACCGTCGAAAGGGTGACCATCCGCTCCCGGCCATTTCCTAGCAATTTCCTGACGCTGTTTTTCACGTGAACTTTTGAACTCGTTCCCCCGCAGGGTACCTTTTCACTGTAAAATATCTGCTAAGTAGCCGGCAGGACTAGCCGGTTATAAATTGCCACGTGCAAATATCGCAAGTTTTGTGTCCAGATGTGTCCAGTATTTAATGTCCCCTGGACGTCGGTCATCGTCGATGACTGCACGACGAAAATGTCCTTTGCAGAATTAATGGCTTGTCGCGATATCGACGGCCAAAAATTGAGGAAGAGTGGATTCTGGATTTCCTTCCTGTATTTATCTGCTATGTGATGTCATGTACGTTGTACTAATATAAAAAAATACTATAGCTTTTTTTATAGATAATTTCGATTTTACTGGATGTTACAAATTAACGTGGACATATGTTTAAATAAATCTGCAAGACTTGCGCGTTTGTCGCTTAATAGCGATCAATGATATTGCGCGTGACTGAAAACAGTATGCGTATACGCATAGTAGAGATACATGTATCTGAAATATTGTAAAATAACAAATCGTTTACTAAAACTATCATTTTTTTGGATTATTTAATAGCAAGATATTCAATATTTTATTTTAAATGATTTAATGATATTAAAGGATATAAGAGTGTAATATTTAAACAATACACATTTAAAAAAATATATAAATTCTAGAATTTTGAATTTTAAGAATGCTAAAAGTCTTAGATGTATTTCAATGTTAACTGCAATACAGCGCGATTGGCCTTCGAGGATAAATTCTGTTTGGAGATAAATTTATATACTTTATTTGTGATGCGGTAATAATTATTAGTTAATAACATATTTTATTATAAAATAGAAGTTAATGGTAACTGATTGATTCAATTACCACATAATTACAATTTAACTGGCTCGGATGATAAATAAATAATAAATAATTTAAATTTAATTTCTCAATAAATTCGCGTTATACAGTTGACGTGCAAATAATGATTATTTGTCGTCTCTGCAGACATATAACTCTGTGCGCATGATTCTATGTGTTACCGTTTACACGATGGTTCAACCTCCCTTCTGCAATTCTGCATTTTGAGCGTAAATATCGCATTATAAATAGATCGTTTCCAATAAAACATCTATATCGATAAAAGTTAAGAAAAAAATTTCAAATAACCATTTGATTAGCCAAAATAGGTTGTAATAATATTAAAAAGACATTGTCAGTAATATTATGAATGTAATAAAGAAAGAGTTTTAGAATATTTTTAGAAATATTTTACAAAGTATGCGATGTAAGTAAAAATATCGTTTTATTTTTAACTTAATAATTCCATTTAGTATACGTGTACTTAATATTAATATAGTATTAATTTTTCTTCCTTCGTTGTTTATTTTGAATAGAAAGAGGGAGTTTTGCTGTTAAAAATTTAATTTTGTGATATAAGTAAACCGATTCGGGCGGGACATGTTCAAATCTTTTCTTAATGGACTAAAATGAAAGGGATCGATACCTTGCGCATGTTAATATCAGTCTGATATCATGAGAGATTGGAAGCCGGATATCCATTTTGGTAGAATTCAAAAGCGATTCGTATACGATAGCTACTAGAACGCTTCATTATTCACACACGATTGAAACCACGAATAATCCACTGCATTCGAAAATATCAAGAGAAGTACGCACTCCTAAAAGTTGGCTTCGTCCGAAAACGATTTATTAGAAATGATGTACGTGGGACGACGTTGTCGAAAGGCTCAGAAACGGTTTCCGATAGCACGAGACCAAGTTAGTCTTGACCATACAAAGTAGGTTCACGCATACTGACACGCGTGATTATCAGTGCGCGGAATTCATTGGCCCCCGAAGGACAGGGGTAGACTATTCACATCAATGCACCCTTGCCGAAGGGTTGCGAAACTTCGAACTTGCATCCCTTGTATTCGTCCCGCGCTGTCAGGAAAAACGTTACGACCTTCCCAAGAACTCGATCGAATGTGCGATTTTATTTCAAAGCATCAAGCAACTTACTTTCATACATTATTCACATCCCTTATGAACGTGCTTACCTTTAGAAAAATATAAGCCAGAGAAATAATATATTATTTATGTTATACTATTTTTACGCTTATTACTAATACATATTTTAAGTTGAAATATTTTTAAGATGTATCACAAAACTCTCTACATTTTTCCAATAAAAGCATTTCTTTTCTTGACCGATATATTGTATAAATTAGATTAAATTAGATTAATTAACAGTGCTAAACAATATTATAATGCAAGTAATGTAATTTCTGCATTTTATCAAGAATTTATTAATATTACTTAAAATAAAAAAAAATAGTGTATTAATGTTGTGGCATTATCTCATAAAAACAATTTTATGATATCGCTTTTACGAAATCTCGGAGTTAGTCAATAGATTTTCAGCAACGTCACTCCCGCACGATTTCGTGGACAATACTTTGACCCCTTTTTAAGCAGGTCGATGGTGCCATCTGTTAGTAAATGCATCAACTAATCAATGTTCACGCATGTGCATTATGTGCTTCCAAGTAATCTCTAAAAGGAAAAGTCGGCAATGAGGGTTCCTAATCGGATCGATGAAAGGGTGAATGTGCCCTGAAACTCATTTTGCGCAAAGCAAAAATACGTAAAAATAATTGCAAAAAATGTAGAAAAATATAAAAAAATAAAATTTAAAAAACCGCAAAAATATAAATTAATAACTCATCGAAAACGAAAAAACTTTAAATACGATGGGAGCACCCAAGGAACGATCTTTTTTTGGCGCTGCTTTGTACCGCAGGTTGCATTTTCTAGGCGCTTTTTCGTCCTCTTTGTTCTTCTAAGATATTGAGTAATAAGCCTTATTATTTCAATAATCTCTCAAATCACTTGATTTAATAATAACATTTATAACTACAATAACAAAAATATGAACAAAGAGATATTTCATATCTACTGCATAAAATTACATTTCTTTAAATTAAATATTATTTTAATTAAAAAATATATTAAAAAATAGGAGAAAGAAATATTGTCATATTTTAATAAAAGAAGGTATTATTGAATAATTCCCTTATTAAGTTTTTATTTTTATATGACACAACAAAGATGATGAAATTTTCATTTGTATAATCCACGACTCACTGTAGAGTGTCCTGCAGAAATGATAGGGTTCACCTAACAAATGCATTAATATGACGAAATCGAAATCTTCGTAATTCAAACAATAATGAGTATCGGTTGAATATCAGAGAAGAGTAGTAATTTCGGGATAGCATATCGCTCCGCAAAAGCATCGACGAACAAGCCACCGTTGCTACAGTCGCGCTTACGTTCGAAAACGCACGTAGGTCCATTACGAAACGATATAATGGCGCAGTCTATTATCTAAACAACGAGAAGCCCAGCAACGGAATCGCGGCGCGGCACGGCGGGGTTTTGCCGCGAACGTTATTGATATTCCCGGCGGTCGTCTCGCTTTACGTTGAAATTAGCCGAACGGAGGAAGCCGCTGCATAACGTTGTCGCGGATACAAACGAGAAGCGAAGCCGATGCACTATCGAGTATCGATCATCCAGCCGCTCGAAAGCAGCTCGAGCATCGCGAAACGATACGGCGCCTCCTCCGTTGCATTCCATTCGTTTAATATCTTCGTCAAGATTCGCAAAGTGGCTATGTTCGCTATCATCGACTCATAAAACTCGCGACTCTACGCTGAGAGATTTATCTTTTCCCGTGAAGCGATAAAAATGAAGAGTCTCGAGATAAAGAGAAACAGAGAGAGAGAGAGAGAGAGAGAGAGAGAGAGAGAGAGAGAGAGAGTGAGACAGAATCGAACACTTCGAAAAATGTTTTATAGAAAGAAAATTTCATTGAAAAAAAAAATACTTGCAATTATTATAAAAATTATAATTAATAAAATAAGATTTGAATGTCTTTAATATAATACATTGTTTTAAATTTGATATCTTATTAGAAAAAAAAAGTATTCCTAACCCATTCATACAATATGTGATTGATTTGTATCTCTGCAATGATCGATTGAAATATTTCAAATAATAGAAAGAGAGCCAGAACGAGAGGAAATAACGTAAAGTGTGCGCACTGTGAATGACCATTGCCAAAGGGTGAACCGACCGATCAGGCCTTCCCCGTTTGTCCAATCGATCGGGCTAAAGATTTTCGACTCTTAATTAAGATCGCGAGGGCACTCGAGTTTTCAATTAAAAGAGTAGCGACGTTACCTCTCTTGTTGTCTCTGTTTCTCATTGCCGTTCTCTTTTTGCTAATTCCTCGTCTCCGTTGTCCGCACTCTCATTCCGTATTTTCGTCTCTTTCTGTCTCTTTCGTCCGTCCACCCCTTTCTCCCTCGTATTTTCCTCGCTTGCGCGTTCTTTTTGTTACGCCCGTCTGATGCGCTGGCAACATTAAATGCAATTTTGCACAACGCATCCTCCGAGGGTACTCGGATCCCGATGGTGTCTCCCGATCCACTTTTTGCGTTTTGGCCACTTTTGTGGAGTGCGCGTGCACGCGGTTGTGTCATTTTTGTTTCCGACAACGTTTCCGATTCTTTGTCGGACGATATCGAAAAATATTTGTTGCCTCGTTACCTCGATGCTCGAGATCGCGTGCAATATTCTAGTATAATGGCGCTCCGAGGATTTTCCATATCGACTGCTCCGCTCATGAGCATTGAAATATTCAAGCAACCACTTCATACTGTTTCTAAATTCTTGAATATCGGAATGATGTGTTTCTATTTTTAATTCTAAAACGCTACTTCTGACTTAATGAAATTAAAGTAATACCCAGAGAAACATGTAACGCGTTTGATCAGGATTTGTTCACACCATGTAAAAAAGCGCGAGATTTCTTACGGAGGCACATCACTCGCGATAATCGCACATTCGGAAGAGGAAAGGGAACGTGGGAAAAAGCAGGAAGCGAGCGCGAATGATCGGAATGGATATAGAGGGTGGTATTTTTGGCGGTCATCCCCGTCGATGTGTCGATGCGAGCGAAGGGTAACGATAACCCTCCCGCGTCCAATGCCAATTTTTGCCGCATACAAAAGCGCGAATGTATACACGCTACGCGTGCCGTACGCGGCGCTTCCCGCCCACGCAGGCACGCACGCATACACGCATCCAGACAGCGCTACGTGCGCCCGATAATGCTGCACGATGACCATGGGACACCGAGCTGATTGGGGTGTGCAGACGACCTATGCAGTTTAATTTATGTTGCATCACCAGCCAGTCGTACGTGCATCAATCCGAAACAGCCCGCGATCGCGTTTTGCTCGCGTTCCGATGCGGTTTTTTCGTGACAGCGATTTCGTCTTCTACGAATACTTGCGTCCCGATAATTCCATATCCACGTATGTATTTGTATGTAAACGCCTATATATGTGCGCGTATGTGCGTGAATGTGTGTACGTGTGCACGTAAATGAATACACACACATGTTCGTAGACAAGTTGGCTATGCGTTTGTAGTCAGCCATCTTTGTTAACCGCGGGTGTTCATCGCGGATAATAGATGAAGGGACTTTCGTTCACTTGGAGACTTCCGGCGAATTTCGTATAAAAGATAATCGTAATTGGATTGATAAGTGATGAGTATCATTTCTTCGAATCTCATCGAAAAATTATCCTGAGAAGATTTGCCTTATCTTGAACTTGGAGAGGTCATATGTCGAAACAGTGTGCGTAATGTAAAATCTAATTATAGAATTTAACTTGTGACATTTGAATTTTGAGAATTCTGATATTGATATCAGATGACAGTTGAATTTAGAAAAAATTTCATAATTATACTACACAATTAACAATATTCAATACAGTTTGTTTATTTTTATCTGAAATGAAAGAATCCTTCTATGGAAGATTTATAGCTTTCTCAATACATACTTAACATTACTTCCAGCATTTATTTTTTGCAATGCAAATATATATCACTCATTTACTCAACAACGATATAACTAAAAAATTATCAAATATAAGTAAATTCTTATATAAGCAATTTAATTATATTTGATTTATTCTTGTAGTCAGGAATAAAAAATTATCATTTTTTTTTAATTACCTGCAAAAAAAAGAAAAAAAACATAAAGAAAAAAAGAAAGTATGTACTTAAAAAGAATATACTCATATTTCTCTACAATCAATTATTACTCCAAAATTGTATTTAACAAATAAAAGTGATCTTTTAATAATTCTTCTGCTCAAAGGACAGCGATATATAACTAGCAAGTAAATCGACACGAAAATTCCATTGAGAGATTCAATATGATTTTTTCTGAGATGTCTTATTTCTCTGACTCTTACGTAATAAAACGTGAATCAATGAGTCAATATGCTCGCCATTGGTGAACGTGTGATTTAGTAGTCGTCAATGAATCGTATTCACGATGTGAACTGGTCGTTTATCAATGCGTTCAACCCAAGATTAAAAGAGCAATAAATAAAGAAGTGTTGTGCATGAGTCGTTGAATAATATAGAAACGGAATCGACGAAGAAGGCTCAGAAGGAAAGCTAATTAATGCCAATCGAAACCTATGGTGCTTGATAAATGAACAGCCAATATTTGGACTAAGGGTGTCTTCTCCCTTTCCCTCATCAACTGCGCTTTTTTTCTCGCTTTTTATCGCCGAGTTCTTTACATTGATCATCGTAGAAGACGCGTGATGGTGCACGAGAGGTTGAAAGGAGATGGATGACGACGAGCATACGCACAACTTACGCGCGTTTGAGTAAATATCTCCGCGAGTATTTACACAGCGAGCTCGACTCCGAGATAGCCCGTGATTAATGGCCCTTCTTCAAGCTTTATTAACGACCTGTCCACCCAACCCCACCTTGACCACTTTTGGAAAACCTTGTGTAGCCGGCAAGTTCGCGTCATGATACGATTTTATTCAGATGCTTCCTGAAAATGCAGGGAGGAGAAAGGCTTGCTCGAACTCTTGCGAGCTCTTGTCGTGTGGGCATTTTGATCTTTCGAAATTCAAGGTTGCCGTTAAAAATTTATAGAATTAATTATTTGATTTATGGGATGGATGTTTGCTCGAAACACACATTATTTTTTCTCGATTATTCAATTGCGTGTGTATGTGTTAATTAATTATTATATACGATTCAATCGATTCTGCGAACGCGCATAGTTCTTCCAAGAACGGTCTTTTTGTTCTACAATCGACGTTGAGTCACATGGCGAAAGGACCATAAGGTACCGTATAAATACATAGTAATCCTATCCGATAATAGTCGCACGGTCAATTAAGATGACCGTCATAAGAACCAATTAAACGTAAGTGCGTGACCATCCTGGCTCGGGTTACGTATTTACGATCTAAAATTATGCGTTTCCGTCGCCCATGCTCTCCCATTACTTTGCTCTACGATTTCTTTCTCAAGTGGCTCCCTTCACTCTCGTCTCTTACGATTATGAAACTTCATCTGTGTCTGTATGCGCACCTGATTTTATGCTACGCATATCTACTATATTCCCGACGCTTCGTCGGGGAAAACGTTTCCAAAGCTTCGTATAATTCGTCGTCAAAAGTCGGCCATAATTGGCGCAATTATGTGTATAATGCAATTATCAGTTCATTTCCTCGGTATACAGATATACGATAGACTGAAGCGATACTCTTTGGAAATGCGTAAATAATATATTTGCGTATAAACGTGACGACCGGATGTGTGATCTACGTGATTAATCGCCGCGTTAATTAAAATGTTCGCTTAATAAGTTCGCTTAAACGGCGGGAAAAACAGCGCGGCGATTCATTTAGCAATTATTTTATGTAGTTTATACGCACATATACATCGCGAGTAAAGTACTTCGCACGATGCACACCCGCGCGTACGATAATGCAGCAGATTCCAAAATTACACCACGATAATAATGATTTCGAATAGATTAATCTCTCCGATGGGACATCATGCACGATTCGCTTTTAAGACATTCAACAGTGACATCTCTCTCTTTTCTTAAGGTGATGGTAATGGTTCTGGAGTCGTCTTTTTTTCGGAATCGACAAAAATATCATCTCTACTTTATTAGTTTCATAGAATTAAAATTCTTTTTCCACGATAATATACACGTCCTATTAATATCTTCGGCTCTGTATATTTTGTGTTCAAAACAGAAAAAAAATCAAAAAATTATAGATTTCTACCATATACTCATATTTACCTTAATATGACGATCAATGCTGTCAATTTATCAAAACATTTACTTCATAAAAAAGTTATGTAGATTATATATGCTCGAAATAAACCAGAGCCAGATATAAAATAAAGAAATAAATATATGAATCGTTAGAATTAGTTTAGAAGTCTAAACAAAGATATTTTGGTATTCTACGAATATGTATGTATTTATGTGCGATATTTGTAATGATATACAGTGATATGTCTCGTAAATTATATGTTTGTATTGTAACGTGTGTAAGTCGCATTTGATCGATAAAACAGGACAATCCTTGCATCCCCTTAAGATTACACAAAAAAATATCGCATGTGGATACATACATGGAATGCGTTTTGAAGAGTGGTCCTTTTTTTGAAACCCTTTGTCGTCCCGGTTTCTCAAATTCTTAATTGATTATACCAAATGAGTCACTACATGGGCACAAAAAATGGAGTACGACGTTTATCAAATATATCTTCGAAGGGCGACCACTAGAACTTGGTTCGTTTTTCACACACTCGCTATGTTATTTGTTCTTAATTAAAGATCTCGATATATAAGAAAGTTGCTTCCAGCTGTGAAAATAATATTATATAATATTATATGACCACGTTATTGTATACTTTGTACTCATACATTCGCGAGATTTTATGATTAGATTATTTTAATTTTCACATCAATTTTGTGATAATTTATAATGTGATAATTAATTATTTTATACATAATTTCTTGATGTTCTCAATATATCTATAACGTACTTGGTCGATAAACATCATAATAGAATATTTTGCGCTGTGGATAAAACATGCATATTTTTCTTTTCATATAGTTGTTGTTTAATCATTTTATGAAAATTTTATGCATTATTCTTTTCTCTATTTCTACTTTTAACGGGAGAAAAATAGAAATACATTATCCATTTGTTTTTAAATACTTTTATCGAAGTATCTCAGATTCGAATATATGTATACGCGCGTGATGGTTTTCTTGGATAACATCAACTTTAAAAGGAGCAAATAAATTCTCGTTCGGTGTCGATACTTTCGGAAAAATGAACGGCAAGGGGATTGTTTTACGCCGGGAAAAAAATAGTCTCCGATAAACTTGCGGCTTGAATACCATCGAAAGGACAATATTTTCCCGACAGAGACATAGGCAGCGAACGCTACGTATGCTGATATATGGACCCGTCTCGCGTTGATAGATACCAGAAACTTTACAACTTTAATTTTTCCCTCGACGTCAATTTTGGGTTTTAATCTTGACCTACACCTCGGACAGGGCGCGTCAGACAAGAAAAGAATTATTACCGTTACAATTAAATAACGACCTTCTCCACGTGAATTGTATTTGAATTTCGGGACTTTGAATACTTCGTCTGAAAAGGGTTTACATTTTTCAATACTAAAACAAGTTTTTTCAAAACAATAATATAAGTAGATAGGTAATAGATACAAATAATTAATATAAGTAGATAGGTAATTTCACAAATTTTCGTCATTACAAAAAATAAAAGAATCTTCAGATATACGTAATATAAGTTCCGCGCAAAGCAGGATGAAATCATGAAAAATAAAATAATATTTAATATGATGATGAATTACTTAAACGCATCAGATAACAATGGCGTGCTTTATATAATATTTCTTCCGATTTTTTAATATTCTCCAATCGATAACAAATATTAATCCACCAATAAATCTGATATTAATTATTTAATCTTATCAGGAAGAAATATTATAGCTCATAAGAAATTGCATTAATAAGATCATTGTAATATATGAGATAAAATTGTAGTTTTTATTAAAAGATGATACATTATTATATCGTCCTGTGGTACTAATGATATGGTTGATAATAAATGTACTTCATGTTAATCTTAATAGATTAACACGACCCAAAGGATTACCTTTCTGGTCAAGAAAGATGTATTCCTGTTTGGGACGTCCTGTATCAGGATTTTTTCGGTCTACCTATTCGGGACTCTTATTCATATCAGGTGGTATTCATACTCAGATGGCCAGCTTGCATTTAGCGAACCTATTGTTCATGCGTTAATGAAACACAGCTCGGCTTTGCCAACTTTTATCGTAGATATTTCAATTGCAAGTGCGAACAATTGATATTCCCGGCGTATATTCGCAATGGAAATATTCGGCACCTTATCGAAGATATCGCGATTTAATACCAAGAATCAATTGCGCTTCAGAATAGAATATTTCATACCAAAAAGTTACAAAAGTGTAACATTTTAAAAATTTATTAATACTTTTTGAATCCACTATTTTTTTTTACTTTTGCATAAACTATTTCAACGTAACATACGTTTTTCAAAACTTATAAAACAGGTCTATTTACTTCAGGTCATTTTTCGTCAATTTAAAGAAAGATGTTTGATTGAAGTATTATTAAAATATT
>Ga0157363_1001664_pt1 | contig 18807 bp, 6 predicted proteins | sample AttsexASBM1_FD_111477 | JGI IMG/M metagenome (GOLD analysis project Ga0157363, IMG submission 111477) | Fungus gardens microbial communities from leaf cutter ant in Ribeirão Preto, State of São Paulo, Brazil - Atta sexdens ASBM1 | ecosystem: Host-associated > Fungi > Mycelium > Unclassified ... | reverse complement strand
TTTTTTTTTTTCAGAATGACATTTTGTCAATGTGATAACGGCTATAACTCGATACGTAGAAATATCAAGATTTTCAAAGGAAAACTTATTAAAATTTATGTGAATATACACTATTCAAGCTTCGAAGATTTCCGTTAGAGTTGCGAATCTAATTTCATTACATGTATATAATATATTACATATATTTTCGAGCTAAAAAAAATTATGAAAGAAGTTACAGATTATTCTAAATCGTATTTAAAAGTAATACAAAAAATTTTTTAGAATCTGGATTAAAAGTTATTTCAATAAGTAGTATTTTATTTTATCTCTAAAGAAAATGTATGAAAATGTTTTATAAAATAATGTAAAAAAAAAATCTCAAATCTGTTAATATAAGTACTTTAAGTATTCAAGATGATTTATGCAAAGTTTTATTGATATAAAGATTAGTTTATAAATTAGGTTAAAAATTTATTTATAAAATAAATTTTATTTATTTGCAACACAACTGATCTCTGCATTGAACTGTATATAAATTATTATTGATATTTAAGATAAGTATAAAAAAAATTGAGATTTTTGCTGTTATTTTTTTAAATTTTGTCGTTAGAATAAAAAATAATAACAAATAAAGTAAGTAAATTAGAAAAAATATTCAATAAAAATAGAACACAAGTTATAAACGAGTTATACAACTTCTATGTATATCGTTTATTTAAAGTATAAATATTAACACATTTATAAAAATGGATGTGATACACCGCTAATACCCAATGCGCATGTTTATAGGTGTGCTTAGGTAGAGAGATCTTTTACAATCTATACCTGTTCTGGTATCTTTTTATTGCGGATAGAGCTTTATAACGCGCCTCGATGATGTTAGCGTACATTGGATCTCAAGCGTGAGTGCATCGTCATAAACGCACGAACAAAGGCTGCGTTAAGTGCATAAGGCGATGGTTATACTGCTTCACGCTCTACTTGCTCGTATATTATATTGTTCGATACTTTATTGCTCTACGCACTAGGACGCGATGATGAAATAAAACGTCTGCTTTGTATGTACGCGAGAAATAGCCTCCTGTTTTTCCTTCCCGTTTGTATTAGGTGTACACTAAATAAAGAATTTTAAAGACACAAAATTGAACGTATCCTTTAGTTTCTCGCCGATAAAAACAAAAGTTGATATCTTTTTCAAAAGAATTTATGGCTAAAATTAAATACGATTTCTGCGCGAAACGAAAATTCCGAAATAGATAACTCAGATAATATAAAATTTTAAATCGAGGCATGAGATGCCTTTAAGACTCGGAGTTTTTCATTTTTTTTCTATTAACTTGTGATTAATTTTAGACAACCTAAATTACCAAGAGATTCATCAAGGGTTAGAAGGGATTCATTAAGTTATCAAGAAATTATGAAATTCATTTATAATTTCTTGGTAACCTAATCTTTAATCTTTAGGTAACCTTTAGGTAACTTTAGGTATATTGCGAGAATAGGCCTTAATCTGATAATGTAAAAAATTGTGTTTTTCTAACTATGATTAATCACTAAACTGATGATTTTATAATGGTAATTTTAAAAGTTATTCACCATAAAACCATCAGTGATTAACAATAGCTAGATAAGAATATAAGTTTCATATCATTATCAGGTTAGATTTAACCACGAGTTAACTAGAAAATAAAAAACTGGGTCTATAACTATAACTTTCGCAAAAATTTTTTATCTTTAAAGGACGGAAATTTATTTAATTTCATATGTTTCTGAATAAGATTTGTTATACAGTTCATTAATCTAGGTCCATAATCTTGTTTTAAAAGGTCTTAAAAAATTGGCCACAGTTGAATATGAGAAAAATAATCGACTGTGATTGGACAATTTCTTACGACTCAGGATAGTCTCTTGAAGTAAAATTATGGACCTAGATTTATTTCATTTTACTTCTTGCCTCAAAATATGACACTTTCAGCGTCACTATATTGGCTTTCCCGCATCCAGAGAAAGATTTCTACGATTTAAAGAAATATTCCTTTGTTATAAATGTTTCTTTGAAGAAATCTTTTCTTTAATCGTATAACAAAGAAACATTTCTTTAAATCGAAGAAACCTCTAGGTGCGTCCTATAAAAATTAAGACGTCTTATTCCGATTTTGGACTGTGCGTGGTGTCTGAGAATGAAAAATCGAGTAGCCTATCGACGTACACGAATTGAGAGTCTAATTCGACTCTTAGGGAACGCGAACCACCGATATCTTCCTTGCGTGCTAACACCTTATTTCCCACCAGTAAAAATAGAAGAACCGCGCGTGCAATTTTCCTAGGAACGATCGGTACGTCGAACGCGATTTGATGATTACGAATTCAACGAGAATTCTCGTAGGTAGGCCTTTATCTCTTCGCGGCACTCGCGCGCGCCGCGCGTATCGTGGGACCGTGCAGGTGCCGGGCGTTACACGATGGCAGTAATGATGGCATTCATATCTCTTTAACAGTGCCACGATGTTAGGCGAAAAATATCGCAAAGTAACAGTATCAGAATATAGAATAGATGTATGAAAGAACATTTTGAAAGAACACAGGCGCTTCAAGGCGTTAAGAGGGCAAGAGAGGACATTTACTTCCTCCCTTCTGAGCGACAATTTTTAATACAATTTCTTTCTCAATTCATACCTCAATTTATATTATCATAATGAAAAAGCTTTTAATACCAAAAGGTGTTATTACGTTATTATAATACGTATTATAATACGTATATATTCTAATTCTCGAAATTATAGCAATAACGAGCTTGTGTATTTATTATTATTATTATTATTATTTTGGATCAGCCTCTCTTTAGGAAAAATCTTGCGGACGTCTTTAGAAACTCTTCCTCGATGGGGTGTGAAGCTTGTAACGGGAATTGCGAGAGGGTACCTCACGCTAGTTGACACGTCGTTGGCCGGGTCGTTCTCGTACCAATCGCACCCGGCAAAAGCAGGCAAAAGTGTCGGCGTAGCCGCGAACCGACAACGACCACCGTGTCGCTACGGCCGTCGCCGTCACCTTTGCGTTCGCCTCTTTCGCCCGCATTGGTTAGTCGTCGCCGCTCGTGGTGTTTCGTGTCGTTCCGCGCGTCGTAGTCGCGATACACCGTCCGATCCGCTCCGGGGCCTCCGGCTCGCCTGAGGAGTGAGGAGGAGAGAGGCCACCCTACGACGATGTTATCGCGGAGTCGCTCGAAGAAGGGGAGATGCTCCCCCGGGGAGCACGAATCTGCGGTGTACGAGGGTAGGGGAAGTCAGCTGAACGCCGGTGGAATGGTGAGGGTCGGGCGACGAGAAGGGCAAACCGAGAGCGCTCCACGTCGACCGCTCCGAGCGGTTTAGTAGCGAGTCGAATCTCACCGCGTCAACGTGTTGAAGATATATCGAGTACGATAACTGTACTGTAACTGTGACGCGAGTTCGTTTTCTTTCTTTTTTTGTTTCCGTGTGATTCGTCGTTTCAACGGACACTGGGTTGCTCCGATCTAAGGGTGCTCCGACGATTTGTTCTCCTATTCTCTTTCTCTCTTTCTCTCTCTCTCTCTCTACGTAATTTAGTGCTTGTGAAAAAAGAAAGGATTTTGTGCCGTATCGCGCACACAGATAAGTGCCGCTTCATCACCGAATCAACTTAAAGCTTGGTGCATGGCTTCACGTCCGAGAGTGATATCGTTGTTTCACTGTTGCGGCGGATATAAGAGGAAAATAGTGCGACGGATCGCGCGGCTGGATCGCCGATGAGCCGTCGAGTGTGATAGAAAAAGTGGTGCCTATCGTCGAGTAATACGACCGACGGCGCGAGAGGATCGACCGCGAAAGATGCTGACGTCCAGCGCGAATCAGTATCTCCGTCCTGATCATTACCTCACGCCGCTACCTACTACGGTTAGTCTCTTTTTTCCTCTCTCCTTTCGTTGGTTAGTTCGCTTTTCTCGTCTCTCCTTTCTACGTCGCTATTTACGGACTCCATTATTCATACCCCTCCGTGCCCGTTTGTTCGTCGCGAGTTAACGATTTGTCGAGATACGCGTCTCTCAACGTCTTAAAGGCTTCGTATTTAACGAGCGATATTTCCTACTTGCCGTTTGCATTCCGAACAACGACGCAGCGGAATAACAACGTATGTGTATTCGGAGAAAATCATACATGGAAAGAACAATTTTGCCAAAGTTGTCTGAAAATTTAGATAGATACAGATCTGAAAATAATTTTATTGGATCAAATCGAAATAATTATATAGGAAATTCAAGCGTGGTGAGCAATGCTGCGAAAAGTTTCACATTCTAGCAATCAACTTCCTGCATAGTTATTTTGATATGTCAACAAAATTATTTTGATCTGTATTTAGATTTTTTTTTGATATTTCAGCAAAATATTCTTTCCGTGTATGACAGCAACTATAAAGATGATAGCTGTACAAATTTTATGTGAATTTAGTTCGAGTAAATTAGTTACACAGTTAAATGAACTATTTTATATAATAGTTGCAATAACTATGAAATAGTTTAGTATGTACATTAATTTTTACAGAACGAGAAAGCCACTGTAGTGGCACTAAAACAGATTCATATTTTGAGGCAAGGAATACAATGTGTATAAATTATAACAAATCTGACTCAACGAAAACTGTAAAATTTTAAAAATAAATTCCTGTCCCCTCTAAAGATTATAATTCTATTGTACATATACTTGTATAACTATCACTTTTACAGTTACCACTATTTCTCTGAGATCCGGTTTCTGATTAACTTGAAGTTTAGACTTAATCTCACTCAACCTGATGATAATGTAAAAATTATATTTTTCTAATTATGATTAATGATTTCGTAATGTGACTTTAAAAATTATTACAAAACTGTAACTAGAAAAAACCATTTTTACATTATTATCAAGTTAAACCACAAGTTAACAAAGAAAAAAAAAATATCGCATTATTCGTTCTCTTTATTTTGCGTCTCTCCCGAGAAAAAAAATGTGCGTTTAAAGTGAGAAAACCGATTCGACATGTTGCAAATAAATCACATTGAAAATTAACATGGTAAATAGATCGCGTCAGAAAACAACCCATTGTAAACATTCTAAGTATCGTGACAATTCGAAAAACGGAGTTTGATCGATAAACAATGTTAATTTTATTCTGATAATCTCTCACGTAATATATTCGTGCAACATTTATATGATTAATGCAAACGCAAATAGTTCAAATGCTTAAAATGTCGCGTATGCGAGTTTTCCTGCTTAAAAATATCTTTCCTAGCGGCTCATTAACGTCGCCTGTCGTCGTTTCGTTAATCCCGACGGAAACACGCGCGCCGCGTTTTATGCTCCGAACTCCTGTAAACTATTTTGGGGACAGCGAGTGTGCGTTGGCAAAGTCACGGCGTGCGTCGCGCTGATTTACACACGTCATAAATCAAAGCACGATTCGGTAATACAATGATTGTTGCGCGGAGGGGAGAAGGGAGGAGGGAGGAGGAGGGGGACGAATGAAAGATAGAAAAGCGAGTGGAATAGAGCGTTCGATCGGCTTTTCGGTACAGACGGTCACATTGACGGTTTATCCTCTTATATTCAGCGGTTCAGATCTCTCTAATATTTATAAGAGACGTAAAAATTTTTGTGCGCATGATTGAATTTCTAATGTAATGAATAAATAAATGAATTTGCAATCTCCGCTTCGCAAAGAATATAAAGGACCGTAAAATCATTTATTATGAACTGTCTCGCAATAGCTGGATCATTTAAATGCAGAACAAAGACAAAGATCAGAGACACTCCGATTGTATCTCTGATAATTTTGGTATAAAAAGAAATACCTTCGGTTTTCCGTGATTATTTTGTTCAGTATTTTGCGACAGCGGTGCTTAAAACTCACAAAAAAATCAGTTTGACAATATAGAAAAATACGAGTTATATTCAGACGATTCAAGTCTTTCTAATATTTAGAAAAAACATAAAAATGTTTATGTGTTTAATTGAATTTGTAATGTAATGAATAAATAAATTTTCAATCTTCACTTCCCAAAGAATATAAAAGATCATTTATTATAAATTTAACTGTTTCGCAGTAACTGGACTATTTAAATTCAGAACAAAAGTAAAACAGTGGTTACATTTAACATCTAATTTTCGTGAAAAAAAAATATCTTCTGGCTTCTCGTATTGATTTTTTTCAGTATTTTACGATCAAAACAATGATTATTGCTCGTAAAAAATCAGTTCGACGATACAGAAAAAGTACGAGTATATATATTCAGACAGTATAAATCTCTAATAGTTATGAGACGTAAAAATTTTCATGATTGACTTTGTAATGTAATGAATGAATAATTGAATTTGCAATCTCCGCTTCGCAAAGAGCAAAGAATCGTAAAATCATTTTGTAAACTGTCTCACAACAGCTGGGCCACTAGTCAAATTCAAAACAAAAACAAATCATTGGCTATTCTTTTCGACGTCTAATTTTCATGAAAAAAAAAAAAAAAAAAAATCACTTTTCCAATTTTTTCTTTGTGAGAGTGATGCTTACTGTTTGCAAAAAATTTACTACAGGGAAAGAAAGTATATAATTCAAAAGATCATTTCAGCAGAAGTCACGTAAAGTGTGGACAAAGAGAAGTTTCTCTTGTCTCGAGGGACATAAATTAACCACGACAATCAAAAGCCGGCGGGCGGAATTAGCGGATTAAAATATTACGTTCGAACGTTCCCGTTAACTTTCACGAGCGCAATTAATATATAGCCTCGCGTTGCCGTAATGGCCTGTTGCAATTCACGGCATTAATATCTGTCGGCGTCGCGCCATTAGTACAGACCCGACCGTGAGCGGCGACGACGGGTTAGTGTTGCATGATCGTTGCATTTTAATTACGGCGGAACATCTGTTCGGTGGACGTATCAGTCGACGAGAAATATCGCTTCTCTATACGTTAATTATAGCGAGTGCATCATCGTGATCACTTCGGAAGATGCGAGAAGGCGCCGATATTAAATTCCCCGCACTTACACGCTAATGACGTCTGTATCGGGCAATAGCATATTGATTATCTCTCCCCTCGGTGAATCTCGTTTTTAATAAAAAGATAAGGAAAGAGTCTGCGATAATCGTCGCAACGTTCCACACCATTGACGTGTCATATTCTAGATTTATAGTAGGAATCACGCGCGCGCGAAAATATCTTTTCTTGTTTATCCGTAAATATTTTATCTTAATTATTTTTTTAAAATATGTTTACTTCATATTGTTGAAATAGTTTCTTTATCAAGGTTCTAAATTATTGTCAAACTTTTTTGCATTACTTTCAAGTACAATGTTTAAAAGGCTTTAATCTCAGTTATTCTTTTTATCTTTTTCTAATTTTTAGAATTTTAAGAATAAATTATTATTAGATTATTAGATTACTAATATTTTACTATTTTTAATAATCTATTGAAATTAATTCTATCTCACTAATAGAAATATTAATGATCTTTAGATATAAATATAAATATAAATGCACCTTATTAATCCTGTTTCATATGCATATAACATTCATTTTTATACAGAACATTTTATACAGAAAGTCTAAATTTTCAATTTCAGTCATTTTTTAGAGCCTATACCTGAACATTCTGAATCCTTAAACATAAATTAAATAAACATTTTTTTATTTTTGTGTGAATTTATGATGCTTTAAAAATCCCTTTCTTTCGAATAACAAAAAATAGTTTTGCATAGATTTTATCTGGTTTTTATTTTTACATTTTTAACCTGTAAAATTTGTTGTAGTGAAAAGATAAAAAATTATGCATTGACAAAAGAATTAAAATTAATCTACATTGGTAGAAATGGACGTAATCGCGATTTCACAAGTACACAAGTTTAGAATTAATATCTACGGGATTTATCATTGTTAGTGGAAGTAATTCAATTTCAACGTTGACAGGTCGTTAGGAAAAAATCTCGGGGACACGTCGCTCGCGTAAAAAATTTCTCAATAAATCAAAAGGGCGGGCGTTTCGTGGGATAAGTTTGTCCGACGCACCCTTTATCCACGTCACTTCTCGCTCGGCGAAAGAGTGACGCGGCGCTACAGATTGCGGTTTGCGCGTCATTAATTGGACTTGCCTCCATCCAGACGCGTCACGCGCCAAGTTTCGAGGGTTGTCAGATCGTGCATTGCGGTGTAGCAGTCGATCGAAAATCACTTAAATCACTAACGTTACGTATTTCGAAAACAGGTCGAACTCGTCAAATTATCAGATTCGCAACCAACAAATATTAATTATTGCCGAGTCAATTAATATTAACGATTGCATTATCGTGTTTATAAACATAAGAAAGTTTTATACATCAATCAATGTCGACACACTCTATTGAATTTTGAAATGATAAAATGAAGTGTCGAAATTATTATGTTGAATAATCGGTTATTTCGAAAATCATTAGTTCAGTTCTAAAAAGTAATAAAAATATATTATAACGATACACACACACACACACGCACACACACACACACACACACACACACACACACACACACACACACACACAGTAGGTCCAGTGTAAAATCATATTTTGAATAAGAATTGCGAACTGTACAATCAATAGTTCTACATTAAAAAGGTTATATTAAATTTTATAAAAGGTTATATTCTACACTCTACACTAACAAAAAATATATAATAGTAATCAACTATATAAATGATAACTATACAAGTTTTATACATAGAATTAATGTTGACATATGAGAATAAACTACTTTATAATTGCCTTGAACGTTTCAACTGTGTACATTAATTCTAGATATAAACTTACATAGTTGTTGTTGCTACCAGTATATCTTTTTCCCTGAATGTAAGAAAAATAATTTTTCAACATGACATTTGTATCGAGGAGGATCAACAAAGTATTCGAAACTAAACTTGTCATTTCTCAATATAAATATCCCTTCCAGAATTACAAGATTTTATTTTACAAACATTTTCCGTCTTTTGATTTCAGCTGGATGCGAAGAAAAGTCCACTCGCACTGCTCGCACAGACCTGCAGTCAAATAGGAGCGGATCCACCGTCCAACAAATCATTACTAAGTTCCTTGGACAAAACATCGAGTAACAGATCATCCAAAACGGAACAGTCTCGCGAGAAATCCTCGCCGGCGATAACAGTGTCAGCCACGGTGCCGACATCGGCGAGCGAGTCCACGAAGACTAGTTTTAAGCCATACGAATCCTGCCTGGGACGTGAGAAAGCGTGCACACCGGACGAGTCGCGATCAACGTCAAGCCACTCGACGTCCGGCCGATCGAGGACGCCCGGTAACAGCGGCAAACGATGCCCAAGCAATCAGAGTGCCGCGTCGACGCGCGCTGTCACGCCGCAAGGTAGGAAAACAGCAACGCCAAACGGCGAGGTCACGCGGGACTCGCCAGCTTCAAGAAGCTCGGCGCCTTCGGTGCCGTCGAGTACGGCGGACGCTTCTACGAGTCAGCCAACCGTGAGTAGTCCCTCGTTACAAGTGAAACCCGCCTACAGTCCCGTCAGCGTGCTTGCTATGGCCGATCCATCAATCAAGGATCTCCCATTGGGCACGTTTAAACCTGGCGTCAGTCTACCAGCCTCCACCGCCGCCTACTTGGGCTACAGTCCCGGTCAACTACCCATCGACGTGATGGCCAATTCGCTCATGTCCCATCACGCCGCCCTGAAGAATGGCATCAACCCTTATCTTTATGCACGATTGAAAAGCACCAGTGGACCCGCGGACAATCTGATGCCGATATGCCGTGATCCCTTCTGCACCGGCTGCCAGCTCAACTCGCACCTACTGTCGAGCCCCGCGACGGCCGCAGCGGCGGTCGCCAGCATCGCCAATGGCAAGTTGCCGTCGGGTGCGAGCGCGACGCCGGGCTCCTGTCCGGCTGGGTGCGCTCAGTGTGATCACAAACCCGGCAGCGTTTCGCCCTACGGCTCGTTGGTTTACGCGCATGCGCAACTCGCGGCATTGGCCGGTACGCAGCTACCCTACGTGTGCAACTGGATCGCGGGTGATACCGCGTACTGCGGAAAGAGATTCGGTACGTCTGAAGAGCTGCTGCAACATCTCAGAAGTCATACGAACGTATCGGCGAACAGCGCAACCGATCCCGCGAGCGCGGCTGCCGCGCTCTCCCTATTGCCTGGACCACCCCCGGCACTGCACCCGACTCATCCTCTGTTCGCGAGGTCTTACCCTACGCCACCTTTAAGTCCACTCGCTACCGCGCGCTACCATCCCTATGGGAAACCCTCGCCGCTCTTGACACCGTCTCTGTCGACGCTCGGGCTGCCGCTTCCGCCACCGCCACCGCCACCACCGCATCCACACGCGACTGCCGGATTGGCATATTTCTCGCCGTATTCTATCTACGGATCTCGTCTGGGTGCCACCTCCGGGATGCACCAATGAATTCTCGGCGATGAGCGTTCTCGTGAGGGATCGTTATGTCTCTCCGAGATAAGTCGGCCGGCGAACTGTGATTCTATGGATTTGAGTACGTGAACGAAGAGCATCGATTCTACTATAAAAGCGGTGCTTTTGTCACGGAATCTCGTGAAGGAATCTGGAGTCATAAAACGGATATCGAAGCGGTAGGAATGTTTTTTTCTCGATTACTACACTTGGAAAAAACTTAGTGTTAGCAACTGTACAAGTATTATATGTAAAATTAATGTATATATATATAGTTGAACAAATTATTTTATAGTTGCAATGATTATAGAATAATTTTTTCACACTGTGCGTATTAATTTTACATATAAAACTCATATAATTATCACCTACAGTTGCCATCACTATGCCTTTTTCTCTGAGTTTACGCGATAGTATACTCGGTGCGTCTTCCGCAAGCTGTACGCTAAGCTTTTTTTTATCGTATGATTGAAAATCTAATACAGAATTTGAAAGTAATATGCACATGAAACATCTTCTAGTTATCCTTAGGTACGAATCATTACTGTTTCGATGTTGCCGCGGACAGACTCGATATATTTTATATTTTAGATATTAAAATATTTCAATAAATATTAATTCTTTTTTAAATAAAACTCAATGGTATCGAAGCATTCTACTCTGCAAGTGCTATTTCGATAAAAAGTGTTATATTACATGTCTTTTCTATCTTCTATTCTCGAAAAGATAAAACACCGTCGTTATCGCGTATGCCTACCTCAGCTTTGCAAGAGTAATGATTCAATCTTCGTCGTTGCATTTGAAATACTTTTAGGACGATTAACCCTCGTTCAGCAGTATTGATAATGCATGAGAAGCAACGAATGAATTCATTCATTTTTAGAATAAATTGTAGAACAATATTAGAATTATTTTTTATTTAGTCTTAAAGTCATTTATTTTATTTTATTTTCCTATTCAATAATTATATAATATTCGTTTATTCTTATTATTTTACATAGCAAAGTAGTTTAATTTTACAATAAAATCAAAATATGAAGGAGATATTTAAAATGGACAAACTTGTACTACGATTAAGCGGAAGGACTCAGGCATGATGTAAGAATACAAGGTGTACCATTGCGCATAATGCAATACTGAAAACAATCAATCAAATTTTAGCCTCTACTTTTCTGCATATAATAGCGCTGGCATATTGGAATAGCCAATCAAATTTTGGCCACAATTCCATTCTCTCTTACTGCATGGTTCATCCTCAGGAATGACATCATGTTTTCTTACATCATAGACTCAGATACCGCGATCCATGCGACTGTAAACATTCCGCTGTTCGAGGGTTAAACGCCTAATACGAACGTTGCCAAGTTGCTTTCGTCTGCTATTCGGTACTATCTTTCAACTCGTAATTCGCTTATATTTACTGAAAGTAAACTGCTGAAAGATTCGAGAATGAATCCTTATGTATCAGCTTAGACCAGAAGCGACGAAATTTATGACGAAAGCCCGCATTAAATGGCAGTGCGTCGAACAGGCCGTACCTTTGGATGCGTGCAATTTAACAGTGCTATTAAACTAATAAACTCTTTTAGAGAGCTGACAAGATTTTAATTTATGATTAAAAGTTGCGTGACACGCGAGAGAGTAAATTTTTCGATATTTTATTCGTTCTCTGTCCATCTGCTCTGTCGGACGTACATCTCAGTATCGGATGACGAGTGCCACACCAAACGTCGAAAAACCAATGTTTAACTGTGATTTCCGAGTGAGAAAGTTGCGAGAGAAAGAGAGGGAGAGAATGCGATGAGCCTCCGCGAAAAGAGATTATACGCGTGCGAATATGTGTGCGACTAGAATTTGTTAATGAACGCGCAATTACGGGGATTTTATTTCGAATGAAAGTAATCGTCGTAATCAGATAACGGATAAACATACATTTTGTCACGCGTTTTACTTTAATCGTTTGGGGAAACGAAAAATTTGCTATTTACAAATCATTGCGATAATTTTATGCAAAACAAACTTCGTAATAACGAGGTTTTCTTACGTTTATATTTAAAAAAAAGAATGTATAAAATACATTCCATATTTCAACGCGGAATTTATTTATTGTTTAAATTGTGTTTGAATTCTATTGTTATTAATATAATATTATTATTGCGAGTTATCAATCTTTCAAACGTAATTTGGATTTCCAAAATCTTAATATTATTTTTTATTCGTATATTTTATAGGAGATATTTTCTTTTTAACGCGCCAATATAATATTTCTGTTTTTTTTTGTTAAAAAAAAATACGATTAATTGTTTCAAAACATGTGTTGCGTAACAATCTTTGTTTGAAGCAATCATTGTACTTTTGCTTGGCATTCACAGGCACAAATAAATATTTGAATACCAAATAAATAAATATGGAATATTTTTTAACATTTTATTTATTCGAGATTGATCGGAACTGCAGTGCAACAAATTTAGTTTTCATCTCTTTCGACTGAAGTATTCTCCGTTTTTGCGATTGTGGGAAATAAATAATTGATATAATGTATCACTATATATATGTACTATTTATAAATTATATCAATGTCCTACTTCCCTTGTAATTATTGTACATTTGTTTATAGGTATATAAACTTTAACAAATCCCTAATAAGGAGGCGAATATAGTTCGGATATACATATATCCATACGTATATAAATACATATACATATGAATATATGTATATATATATATATATATATATCTGCGTCTATTTTTGCGTAACCAAAGTTTTAGTAATTATCGATATATTGTCGATATTACGTAGCGCATCGAACTTTACGTAATGTACATGACATATTGAGGAGCGAAGTGAATGACGATTATTATGAGGTATTGTAATTTGTAAATAGCTTTATTATAATGCAACGTTGGTAGTTACAATCGAAGGACATTGCGAATGTCGAAGAATTTGCTCACAATTCTAATTCTTATGTTGACTCTATGTATTTCTGATTTTTATATGTGGTTACAAAGCTTTGTATTTACACTTGGCACGCGTCAGTGTCATTATCTACATCAACTTGTCGTTATTCTATCATTGTTTTATTCTATATTAATCAAGAGTTTGATTCTTTTCAAAACTGAAATACAGCAAATCGTTTCTTACAAAAAATAAGATTCTCGTATTTATTAATACCATCACTGCACCAGAACGTTCCAGTTAATTGTCAGACGATTTTGCGAAATATACTTCATTTTTTATTTTAATAAATATATTTTTTAATCTTATTTATACGCATAACATTGATTTAAAATGTGATTTCATATGTAAAATACATTTTAATGCTTATTATATCGAATACAAGTATAAAAAGTATCGTTTAAAATTTCATGTCGAATAATTGAATTGGAAATTTAAAATCGTTAATTCATTAATTCATAAAATGGTAATTAAATATATTATGCAATGTTTACTGAACGATATAAAAAATATGGCTATTATAATGTATAAATTGTCTCTGTTTTCGTTATTCTTATTAATATTTAAACTATTGATATCTTGTAACTGATTACAAATAAATTGTTCTTCATAATTTACCGAGATTCGAAATTCAAGGATTCGTTCCATAGAATATTTACATAAAATTTATATTATAAGAATCTTTCTACGACAATGCTTTATCGTGTGTAAAATTACTACGTGCAGATGTATAATGTACGACTGTATGTAAATTCACCTAATGTTCAACCGACTGCGTAAATTAATAATGTTCAGTCAAATGCTCCACTGAGAATTATAAATTATGGTCGTCATCGTTTCTGTCGTGTTACGGCGAATCAATATTAGCGCACTCGCATTTCCAGTGTAAGCACAACCTTAATCACCGTTGCTACATTGAAATAAATCATTTGCAATATAACAAATGATCGCGTGATAAAAGCATCGATTTTCTGATGACAATTGATGACAATTTATTGTCCCTTGGAAACTTAAATTATTTAAATTACGTCATAAAATTGATTTCTGGCTGGATAGCGTTTATATGCCGACTTTACGGACGGTGAAGCGTGTAACTGTTATTATATCAGATGGATTTGAATTTCCTCTATGGAAGTACCGCGAAAATAGCAAAATACATAAACGATATCTCCGATTCGCATGTCGCGAGTTATTATCGCTTTTCCATCGCACGAACGGGTATTGATGGCATGCGACACGCGATATCACGTACGAAGTATCCCGCGTGAATATGAGAATAATAAAAAACACCACTAAAACGACGATAATTTTGCGACAAGTTGAATAAAAGAACAAGGAGCATGTTTCCTTCCGTCGCGTCGCGTCGATACCACGCCACGAAACAAAAAGCGGAAGCAGATGCACGAGAAGTCGAACCGGCTTGTGCACATGGGGTTCCGCTTGCCCTTTAAGTGATTTATGGACAGAACGCTGCGACTCCATCTACTTGACCTATTCACCTCGTTAGAAAGGATAATGTATTCATGAGTGGCCAACCTTAGCCGTATTATAGCTACTATCGAACTGCGCAAAGCAAAAGCGAACGTAGAAAAATAGCTTCAAAGATCCCAGCTTTTGAATAACAATTAGACTTGTAGATGCTGTCTTTTTTAAAGCAGTTCCTTTCATACAACTTTAGAGCAAAGAGAAAGCAAAAAATATAGGAAGAAAAATGTTTCCTTCGCGCACTTTATTACTAATCTCGTAAAATTCGATGGATAAAGTGTCTGTTTCACGTATTAATTTTTATTATAATGTACGCGCGCATAATGTTTATCATTTCCTGTCGAAGTTGCTACTCGCTACTAAAGTGTGTAACGTCTGTTCTTGGCCATGACAAGAAGTTACGCATCAAGTACCTAGTCAAGAGTGTGCTCTTCCGGCAATGTTTTGCATCAAGAAAGGCATCGACGGCGGTAAAAGAAAGCAGCACTTGCTGAAGAGTACTTCAAACGGATTAGTTGGCGCCAGTGAATTCAATAGTTTCCGTTTGCTGGTAAACCGGTTTTATCATGCCTTTACATTATCTCTTCTATGTATTTCACTTTTTTAATACATATATATATATATTTTTCAGTTATCATCTTAATCGAATATATCAATTTTATCTTCCCTTTGATTCCATCGAATCTTTGATTCGATAAATACACACGATAGTACATAAAATGTATAAAATATACGAATGATAATCTTGAATTTATAAATTGCTATTTTCGAAAAGTCTTTTTTCGAATTTTTCCAATTTATTTCTCTATATTTATAAAAGGAAACTATTTTATTGTAGTATCTAAATATTTAGATAGATACAGATCTGAAAATAACTTTATTAGATCATTAAAATAATTATTTATACGGAAAATTCAAATATAATGAACACACTGCTGCAAAAGACATTCTGGCAATCAGTTTGAGCGTCCTATATAATTCTGTTAATCTATCAAAATTATTTTCAGATTTCATTTAGCTAAATTTTTTAAAACTTCAGCAAAATCGTTCTTTCCATGCCATAAAGAAAAAATTCTGAATGAACACATATTGAATAATATTTAAATATGACAATAATCGAAGACACACGCTTGACAACTTTCTCTCTCGAAATAAGTTTCAAAATCGTGGAGATCATCAATCTGAACGGAATGGTCAACAGGGAACAAATAGAAGACGATTAATGATCACGTATATATAGTATATACACACACATACACACACATACACGTACATATTCACGCTAAAGCGATTATTATCCTATAGCTCGACAGATTTCACAATTGGAATTAGGGCAAATCGTAGAAATGGAGTTATATACGGAAAGGAATCCGAATAAATCCAGTGCTTCGATAAGGACCGAAGAGGGTTAGACCGATACAACATTGCCGCATAAACGAATTGGACAACGTAACACAGTTAGGCTGATTGGTTGCGCGCGATTAGGAAGCAATTACCTCCGCTAAACAAGATTATGTGGCCGCAGGCTTCGTCATTTCGCATCACTCCCTCATTTCGGACTACTCCGAAAACTACCCTACAAATTGATCTGGTTTCACGCAAGCAAAGCTATTTGTGAAAATCTTTGTTTTATTGAGGAAATATACGGCACGTTTTAGCGAAGCAGCATTAACACAGTACGTATGTTGTATTGAATATTCATTGTCAGCTATATTTAAACTGTTTTAAATGTTTAATGTTCCATATATGATAATTGTAACATATATGAATCTTATAAGAATAATTATATTAAATAGTAAGTTAGTACGTATAATATTATTTCCTGCAGAGTTCTCTTTTATTATCACTACTAGTTGAGAATTTTATCAACATTGCAGAAACTTTTTATTTTAAGAACTGTATAAGAACTTTTATAGAAATTTAGCTATTAAGCATTCACTTGTCTGCATAAATAATATTTATCTGAACAAAAAAAAAAGGTATGCATATTCAACAACCGGAAAGTATAAACCAAAGCAAATAAAGATTTATTTCTCAAGGAAAATTCGTGTTTTTCCTGATTCTTTATGACACTCAGATAAATTTATATTTGTATAATAAATAAAGACTATTAAAAGAAGGAAAACTACATTCTTATGTTATACTTGAAATACGAAAGATAAAGTTAAAATCGACTGCATTTTATTCTGGGAAAAATTGATTCGATCCGAGACAGACAAGCCCTCCGACTGAGGCTATAAGACTCTACCTACTCTATGTTAAGGATAAGACAAACGATGCGTCAGCGCAGGCCAAGTAGAAGAGATTAGTCTCAGAATGATGAACGGCCGACGAAAAAGTACGGTGTGTGCTCCAACTGTATATTACAAGACCGTAAAAGGTATGGATAGCCACGCGAAGACGATATCTTGACGAGAAGAAATGAGCAACGATGTCAGCGTGGTTACTCGCAATTAGTCAATTTTTCCCGTGTCGCGAGCGACCATGTCCGGTGACCACGCTTATTTATAGCCTCCGGGATATGTGTGAACACGAAAGTGGACGCGCGGACAGCCGGGGCTGTGATGGGGACGCTGGGACCGCAATCTCGGTATTGGAGAAGTCGGGACTAAATCTTCAGTCACACGAACAAAGAAATCGTCGAGGCGCGAAGAACGAGTCGTCGTCTAGAGTACGGAATTATAATGCACGCTTTGAAAGCACGCTCAAATTTATAAACTTGTAATATTATTTTTGCATATTGTGAGAGAAAGAAAGTATGTTTGGTATTTGTGACTATAATTGTATGGTAAAATAATTATTGTTACAACTCAATTTTTATAATAATAATAATTATATTAGGATTCTCCAATTTTAAACAATATTAATATAAAAAGATAAGTATAATAGGTTAATGAGAATCAGCAACGATAAATGACGCAATTATTTAATAAACAATCAATACTCAAATGGATTGATGTTTTCTTTATTTTGAACGTTTCGACTCTCTTTGGAGTGCCTCACTCTAACATTCTACTTTTTAATATGTTCAACAAAGCTTCACTGCAATACTTCATGTTCCGTGATGGTAAATCATTTGAATTGTTTACGCATATATCACTTTAATAAGGTTTGTTTTAAAAAAAAATGTCAGATTAACAATGCTGCATCTTTATTAACTTGCGAGTGATTTAGGCATTATGGACATGTGAGCTAATTACTTGTATCATTCTTGCTGAGGAGGACTTCAAAGAGAATCGAAACGTTTAAAATAAAGAAGATATCAATCCAATATCTGAATATTGTTCACTAAATAATTGCGCCGTTTATCGTTGCTGACTCCATTTTTATAATTACTATTTTATAATGTTAGTAATAATAATTACATTTGTAGTTCTATATACCAAAAAAAATTTATAATTATTCCAAAAATGATTACAAAATAATTATAATTTTTGAAGGCATATCTATATCTTTCTCTTTGGTATAGAACTAGAAATATAATCATTATTATGATAATAATAACTCTCTAAAAATGGAGCACATTAAAAATTATTTTACCATGCAATTATAATTTTGTAGTCATTTATAGGAATTATACTTTTTTTTAAATATATGAAACTTTTTTTGAAAATGCGCTTCCTTATTTGAGGTGAGTAATTAAAATAAGAAACCTTGTGTGAATATACATATGTATATAGATTATACATATACATTTAGTAGAATCTATAATGATGAATTATACAGTATAAAAATAGTCATGAATTAAAAATTATAAGTATATACTGATGTCATTATCATAGGTAGAATTTTAGAAAAATCACTCTGTGATTTAATTATAACATGGCTAGAAATAAGATTAAAATTTTAACAAATATATTTTATAGGAAATGAATAATACATTCATGACTTTTGATCAGAATTTCAAAATAATATTAACC